>ERZ500990.52-NODE-52-length-40307-cov-7.655172_pt1 | contig 40307 bp, 37 predicted proteins | sample MGYA00248876_ERZ500990 | MGnify/ENA primary metagenome ERZ500990 (study PRJEB25958, sample SAMN03398517) | human skin metagenome | study: EMG produced TPA metagenomics assembly of the Human Skin Microbiome Metagenome (human skin metagenome) data set.
ATATTGGCACTTTTGCGGTTCATCCTGCTGTGCAAGGTAGAGGCATTGGCGATACCATGTTGTCTGCGGTAGAAACGTTTGCTATCAGACACGCCCACGCCAAAAACTTAACCCATTTACCTTTAACCTATTTACCTTTAACCCATCTATCTATGTCGATTTTAAGTCATAGACCAGAGCTGTTAAGTTATTATCAGCGCCGCGGTTATTCACTGACAGGGGAGAGGATGGCATTTCCAAGAGACGGCAACAATGGCGACCCCAAACGCGATGAGGTATTTTTAGAGTTTTTGCAAAAACCCATTTAAGCAAATAAAGCGTCCGTCAACACTCAATGGACAATTTAAACTGACCCAAGATAGCAAAGGCGAGCCGATGCTGACGGTTACCAGTGTAAATCAAATCAGTATCTTTAAAACTAGTATCTTTAAACCTGTAGCTGCGTAATTTGGCAGTTTAATAATTAAAAAAAAGCCCACATCAATCAGTGGGCTTTGTGGTGGTAACTAACTATTATTTTCTCACTTCCCCATGCCCAAACACAATCCATTTCTGCGATGTTAAACCTTCAAGACCCACAGGACCGCGCGCATGGATTTTATCGGTAGAGATACCAATCTCTGCACCCAAACCATATTCAAAACCATCGGCAAAACGGGTTGATGCATTGACCATCACGCTACTAGAGTCAACTTCACGCATGAATGTTAACGATTTTGAGTAGTTTTCGGTGATAATCGCATCGGTATGGTGTGAGCCATGTTTATTGATATGGGCAATGGCTTCATCGATATCGGCGACTACTTTAATCGCCAAAATTGGCGCCAAATATTCGGTATCCCAATCTGCCTCACTCGCCGCTGACAGATGAGCGGTTAATTCAGCAGTATCGCTCAAGATGGCTAAGGTTTTTGGGCAGCCGCGTAATTGCATGGCACTGTCTGCCGCCACAATGGCGCTGGCGATTGGCGGCAGCGCTTGCGCAGCGATTTGGCTATCAATCAGCAGTGTTTCCATGGTATTACAAGTGCCGTAGCGGTGAGTTTTGGCATTGACGCAAATATCGGTTGCCATAGTCAAGTTTGCATCGCGATCGACAAAGGTATGACAGTTACCATCTAGGTGCTTGATGACAGGGACGCGCGCTTCATTGCTGATACGCTCAATCAGGATTTTACCACCCCGCGGCACAATCACATCGACATAGCGATTCATGGTGATAAGTTCCCCCACTGCCGCGCGGTCAGTGGTTTCGACCACTTGCACGGCGGCCTCTGGCAAACCAACTGCTTGTAAACCTTGCTTGACACACGCAGCCAATGCTTGGTTGGAATAAAACGCTTCTGACCCGCCTCGTAGGATAATCGCATTGCCAGATTTCAATGCCAAAGACGCAGCTTCAATCGTCACATTGGGGCGAGATTCATAAATCATCCCGACCACACCCAGTGGCACGCGCATTTTACCTAGCTGAATACCCGATGGACGAAAGGTCATATCGGTGACCTCGCCAATCGGGTCAGGTAACATGGCGACATCTTTTAGCCCTTGTAACATGCCTTCAAAACGCGCATCGGTGAGCGCTAATCGGTCAAGTAGTGCGTCATCCAGTCCTTTTTGTTGACCGTTTTGCATATCGGTGGCATTGGCCGCCAACACCTGTGATTTGGCTTGTTGCAGGGCGTCATAGATAGCGAGTAGGGCGCTATTTTTGAGTGCGGTGTCTGCTTTTGCCAGAATCGCTGAAGCGGCGCGCGCTTGCTGTCCCACGGTTTGCATATAATGTTTGGTATCAGTCATGGTTTGCATAGTCAGTCCCTAATATAATCATCGCTTCATCATAACAACTTCAATCCAAAAATGGAATTTAGAAAGTTTTGACAGACAAAAATTAATGGTTATGACTCAATCTAAAAACAAGCGCTAAAGACCGGCGCCATAAAATAAAGTTAAATGAGAGAAAAAGTTGCGTTTTAGTAGCGTTTTAAGCGAAAATAGACAGTTTTTTTCCACCTATCGTCAAATTTTGGATTGAATATCATGTCAGATGCTATGCCAAACTTACAGCGTCCTGTAGCCTTGCAACTTAACAATATCCACAAGAACTTTGGATCGCTTGAAGTACTAAAAGGTGTATCGTTGACCGCTTATGATGGCGATGTCATCTCAATTCTCGGCTCGAGCGGTTCGGGCAAATCCACCTTGCTACGCTGTATAAATTTGCTTGAAAACCCCTCGCAAGGGGAGGTTTTTTTGGGCAGTGAAGCATTGGTATTAAGACCGAATAAATCAGGGGATTTGGTTGCCGCCAATCAGCGTCAGCTTGAGCAGTTTCGCTCAAAAATGGGCTTTGTGTTCCAAAACTTTAACCTATGGCCTCATCGGACTATTTTGCAAAACATCATTGAAGGGCCGACCCAAGTCCTAAAAATCGCCAAAGACCAAGCCATCAGTGAAGCCGAAGTGCTACTAAAACGCGTAGGACTACTGGACAAAAAAGACGCTTATCCAGAAAACTTATCGGGTGGGCAACGCCAGCGTATCGCCATCGCTCGTGCGCTAGCGATGAAGCCCCAAGTATTGCTATTTGATGAGCCAACCTCTGCCCTCGACCCAGAATTGGTCAATGAAGTATTAGCGGTGATGAAATCGCTGGCTGAAGAAGGTCGCACCATGCTGATTGTGACCCATGAAATGCGTTTTGCGCGCGATGTATCAAGCCAAGTGGTGTTCTTGCATGAGGGACGTATCGAAGAAATAGGCACACCCGAGCAAGTGTTTGACAATCCGCAATCAGCGCGGGTGAAAGACTTTATGGCAAGCCATCAAAAATAATCCAATCAACCTATCAGCCGTCAATCGCAATGCGATTGGCGGTTTTGTAGTTTTAGGCATCAGAAAAAATTTATTTGATTTAATTGTTGCTGCATACGTTTTTCACTTGCAAAAATGTTAATTTATGTTAATTTTAACTAAATTGTAAACTCGCATTGATTTTAAATATTGAAATCGCTGAAAGCGAAACCTGATATTAAATCGCTTTTTACTCAAAAATTTCATTTGTAAGGAACATCCATGCAATCAACCTTGAATTCAACCTACTCAAAACTCGCCTTGGCAACGGTATGTGCAGTTAGCATGGGATTAACCGCCTGTCAAAAACCTGCTGAAAAAACAGAAGGTGCAGCCGCCAGCCAACCCGCTGCCAGTGCCAGCACGGGCAAAAAGATTCGTATTGCCACTGAAGGCGCGTACAAACCATTTAACTACACCAATGCCGATGGCACGTTAGGCGGCTATGACGTGGATGTTGCCAAAGCCGTGTGTGCGCAAGCGAAGCTCGACTGCGAAATCGTAGCGCAAGATTGGGACGGTATCTTGCCAGGCTTGATGGCGAGAAAATACGACGCGGTTGCCGCGGGTATGTCAATTACCCCAGAGCGTTCAGCGCAAGTGGATTTCACCACGCCTTATTTTAAAAACACCATGGTTTGGGTCGCTGCCAAAGGTGGCAAATTCAACCCACAAGCGATTTCAGGGCTAAAAATTGGCGGTCAACGCTCAACCACCATGGCACAGTACCTTCAAGATAAACTGAGCAAAACCAACGAAATCAAATTGTATGACAACTATGACAACGCCTATATTGACCTAAAATCAGGTCGTATCGATTCAGTGCTGTCTGAAAAAGTAACCGCAAGCGAATGGCTAAAACAAAACCCCAACTACCAAATCGTCGGCAGTGAGATGGATAATGGTGACAACATCGCAATGGCTATTCGTAAAGGCGATCCACTAAAAGCAGAATTTGACAAAGCCTTAGATGCGCTACAAAGCAATGGCGAGTTGGCAAAATTACAAAAGCAACATTTTGGTAATTAATTGACGTTGTATTGAGCGATTTAAGATTTACACAATAGATGTGGGTGACCCTCAAATTTTGACAAAAAGGTGTTGTTATGAAACAGTTATCGGTTTTGGGTGTATCGTCGTTGGCCATTTTGATGGGGGTAACCGCCTGTCAAAAACCTGCCCAAAAATCAGCAGACACGGCAGCAGCAAGTAACGCTACCACGGCAGCAAACGCAGATATGCCACAGATTCGTATCGCTACCGAATCAAGCTTTGTCCCCTTTAGTTATAAAGATGCCAATGGCAAATTAATCGGCTTTGAGATTGATTTGGCAGATGCGCTATGTGCTGAAGCCAAGCTAAAATGTGAAGTGATTTCCCAAGATTGGGATGGTCTGATTCCAGGGCTACAAGCACAAAAATACCATGCCATCATGGCGGGGATGTCAGACACCGCAGAGCGTCGCCAAGTGGTGGCATTTAGCGACCCATACTTTACCAATAACCTCGTTGTGATTGGCAAAAAAGGGGTAGACAAAGGCGCTGATGACCTAGCGGGCAAATCCGTGGGTGCGCAGCGTTCAACGACTGCCGCTGAGTACTTAGCCAAAAACTTCCCAAAAGCCACCCCAAAACTGTATGACACCCAAGATAATGCCTATCTTGACCTAGAATCGGGTCGTATAGATTTGATGATTTCTGACAGCGCCCCAGCCTTATACTGGTTAAAAACTGCCAAAGGTCAAGGCTTTGAAGTCAAAGGTCAACCGATCAATATTGATGACAAAATTGCCATTGCCCTTCGTCAAAATGATCCATTGATTGGCAAATTCAACACCGCACTGGCGGCGTTAAAAGCCAATGGTACTTACGATAAAATCAGCCAAAAATATTTTGCAGATTTGCCGAAATAAGCCGTTAAATAACTTATTTGCCTGTTAGTGTAGTTAAAGCTTACAAGCAAAAATTGTCATGTGTTAGACGTTAAAAATTAGGAGTATCAGGTGAAAGCAAATATTTCATTATTAGGTAGCTTGGCATTGGCAGGTCTAGCACTGGTGGGCTGTCAAAAACCTGCGGAAAAAACTGCAGCAGCGACGGCGGGTAGCACAGCCGATTCTACAGCGGTGACTACCAGCACTGAGACATCGGACAGTGTGGCTGGCAAAACCATTCGCATCGCCACTGAAGGCACTTATAAACCCTTTAGTATCACCAAAGCGGATGGCAGTTTGACAGGTTTTGATGTGGATTTTATGCAAGCTTTATGTGCACAAATGAAAGCCAACTGTGAAATCAAGCCACAAGATTGGGATGGTTTATTACCAGGCTTGATGGCAAAAAAATATGACGTGGTAATTGATGCCATGTCTATCACCCCAGAGCGTCAAGCGCAGGTCGATTTTACCGACCCCTATTTTACCAATACGTTGGTATTTTTGACCAAACAAGGTAGTCCTATCAATCCGGATGACCCTGCCCAAATTGACAGCCATACAGTTGCGGCGCAGCGTTCAACGCTATCGACCCAGTGGATGGAAAAAAATCACCCAAAAGCCCAGCTAAACCTGTATGAAGGTTTGGACAATGCTTTTATGGACTTGGCAGCAGGGCGTTCGGATCTGATGATTTCGGATAAAGCCCCGGCCGCTTATTGGCTGACCACGCCAGAAGGTAAGGGCTTTGAAATCAAAGGTAAAGAGATTGATGTCAATGACAAAATGGGTATTATCGTTCGTAAAGGTGACCCACTGCGTTTAGAATTTAACAAAGCGATTGCCACGTTAAAATCAAATGGCACGTATGACAAAATCTATAACCAATATTTTGGTAATGCAACCACTACAACGGCGGCGGCAAGCAACGTGGCCGTTACGGTCTCTAGCAGTACAACGACCACGACGACTGTGGCAAGTACGAGCAAGTAACTCAACCAAGCGCTTGGGTTCAGTCAAAAACTGGGTGAAAAGTCACTCAGTTTTTTGTTTTTTTGATGGTTTTTGATAGGGCAATCACGTAAAATTGCACCCTGCAAAAAACAAAGCAAAAGGTTATATCCATTATCACCTTTTGTCTAGGCGACGGTGAAACTGGGTTTTAAGCATTTTTTGGGTAATAGGTCAACAAACAGAGTTAAAAAGACAGGGTATCGATATTGTGTTAGATCTACAAGGTTTTGGGCAGCTATTATTAAGTGGCACTTGGGTCACCATCAAACTGGCATTGACGAGTTTGGTCATTGGGCTGATTTTGGGATTATTGGGCGCGACCGCTAAGATGTCAAGGTTTAAAGTGCTCAACGCCATCGCCACCGCTTACACCACGATTATCCGTGGTATTCCAGAACTGCTGTCAGTCATGTTTATTTACTTTGGCGGCTCGATGTTGATGGGATTTATTCTATCGCAATTTGGCAATACCGGATATGTGGATGTCAGTCCGTTCTGGGCAGGGGTTACAGCGCTGTCTGTGGCATTTGGTGCGTATGCGACCGAAACTTTTCGTATGGCATTTCAAGAGATTCCAAAAGGTCAAGCTGAAGCAGCGCAAGCGATTGGCATGAAAAAATTTCAAATCCTTTGGCGAGTGACGTTGCCACAAGTGTGGCGTATTGCACTGCCAGGACTGGGTAATTTGTTTTTGGTACTGCTCAAAGATACTGCGTTGGTTTCTGTGGTCGGGCTTGAAGATATCATGCGCCACGCCAAAACGGCAGCGACTTCCACGCAAAGCCCCTTTACTTTTTATATGGCAGCAGCATTGTTGTACTTGAGTCTGACCGTCATCATCACCGGTGTGATTATGTGGCTAGAATGGGTCAATAACCCAGCAGAGCGTTATGCAAAACGCCTGCAAAAAATCGGCATGGCAAAATAGGGGATACATCAATGAACTGGAATTGGCAAATTATTATTGATAGTATCCCAAAACTGCTGCAAGGCAGTATTATCACCATTGAGCTTGTGGTGTTGTCGGGTTTATTGGGGTTTATGTTGGCAGTGCCGCTAGCACTGGCTAGGCTATCAAAAAAACCTTGGGTACAGGCATTGCCGTTTGCGTATATTTTCTTTTTTCGTGGTACGCCGCTACTGGTGCAAATCTTTTTGATTTATTATGGATTGCCCCAATTTAAATGGGTGACCGAGTCCGTGCTGTGGAAATCAGGTGTGTTATCAAGCCCATTTTGGTGCGCTATCATCGCTTTTACTCTCAATACCGCAGCCTATATTGCAGAAATCATCCGCGGTGCTATCAAGTCAATACCCAAAGGCGAGAATGAGGCTGCCGACGCCATTGGCATGTCGTATAGCCAAAAATTGCGCCGAATTATTTTTCCTCGTGCCTTTGGCATCATGCTGCCGGCGTATGGCAATGAAGTGATTTTTATGCTCAAAGGCAGTGCGCTGGCATCGACCATCACTTTGATGGATATCACCGGTGTGGCAACGACGATTATGTCAAAAACTTATACCGTTTTTGAGTTGTTCTTTGCCTCAGGTATCATTTATTTGTTATTGTCTTGGCTATTGATTGGGATGTTTCGATTGGCAGAAAAACGCATCAATCGTCATCTTTCTTATCAGCCCGTCAGTAATGGGGGCGTCACTGCCTAAGCTAGGCTAAGTTAGGCTAAGCTAGATAAAGAGTTTGGATGTATTGGAGGCGTGCCAATGAAACAAGCAGTTATAGTATCAAGTTTGCTGATGGGTGGGGGGTTACTCTCGGCTTGTCAACCTGCCAGTGATAACAAGCCAGCGCAAAACAGCACAGCAAGTGCCACAGTAAGCGCCACAGTGGCTAGCGTTCAAAGTCCGCATCACGTTGAAAGTTTAGCTGTCGCCAGTACCACATCCCCCCAAATCGCCCAAAACGGTGCGCCCAAACACATCAACTGGGCATTGGTGGATTCGGGCGTTAAGCCAGTCGATAAAGCTAGCTTTAAATACCCGTTTGCGATCGATAGCGAGCCTGTCAAAGCGTATGCCGAGATGTATCATGTGGATAATGAAACCTCCCGCTACAATTTAACGGTGGGTATGGCAGTCAATGAAGTCTTATCCAAAGTGCTCGACCAGCTGGGTACTGCCTATGTGTCACATGAACTCACAGCCGGTAAAAACAGCGCGTTTGTCATCCATACCACCCAGCAAATTGCCCCGAGCCAATACACTTACGTCTTTGCTGAGCCCTTTGCCAAAGGGTTAACCATTCCTGTCAAAATCATCAATGATGGCAAAAAATAACTAAGTTGCCATCGGTATGTTGACGTTTATTTATCGTTTAAGGAAATACCATGCGTGTGCTAGGACTGGAAACATCCTGCGATGAAACGGGATTAGCCATTTTTGATAGTGACCAACGTCACCAACCCAATCAAGGTTTGGTCGGGCAAGTGCTATATAGTCAAATCGCGCTACATGCGACGTATGGTGGGGTAGTCCCTGAACTTGCAAGCCGCGATCATATCCGTAAATTAGTGCCCTTGTTGCAGCAACTGCTGGATGACTGCCAACTCAACAAAACCGATATCGATGCAATTGCCTTTACCAAAGGTCCTGGACTGGTGGGCGCGTTGATGATTGGGGCATTGTTTGGGCGCAGTTTGGCGATGGCACTTAATATTCCTGCGATTGGCGTACATCACATGGAAGGACACTTACTCGCGCCGCTATTAGGCGCCAATCCGCCCGATTTTCCGTTTGTCGCGTTGCTGGTGTCGGGTGGACATACCATGTTGGTGGCGGTCAAAGGCATCGGGCAATATGAAATATTGGGTGAGTCGATAGACGATGCTGCAGGCGAGTGCTTTGATAAAGCCGCTAAAATGCTAGAGTTGCCTTATCCTGGTGGGCCTAATATTGCCCGCTTGGCGCAAACAGGCAATCCGTTAGCCTATGAATTACCGCGCCCGATGCTCGGCAAAGGATTGGATTTTTCTTTTAGTGGTATGAAAACCGCCGTGCATAATTTGATTAAAGACCATCCAACCGATAGCCATAATCCTGAACATGCCCAGACGCGTGCCGATATTGCAGCAAGTTTTCAATATGCGATGGTCGATACGTTGGTGAAAAAATGCGTTAAAGCCTTGCAGCAAACGGGCATGAGACGATTAGTAATCGCAGGCGGGGTGAGTGCCAATCAACAACTACGAGAATCGCTAGCTGAGGCATTAGCCAGAATCAATGCCACTGTGCATTATGCACCGCCTGCCTTGTGTACTGACAATGGCGCCATGATTGCCTTTGCCGGGTGGCAGCGCTTGAATGCCGGTCAACAGGATGAGCTGGCGGTTAGCTGCTTGCCGCGTTGGGATATGACATCGCTGCCTGCTGTCAACCTAGCTAAACCATAACCACCACAAGGACTTAAATATGCCATGGCTGTGGATAGGACTGGGGGCGGCATTTGGGGCAATGCTGCGCTGGTGGTTAGCCAGACTCAACAGCGTACACCCTTGGTTGCCGTATGGCACACTATTTGCCAATGTACTAGGCGGGCTGTTGATGGGATTTGCCTTGATACTCACCCAAAAGATGCACCCAAACTTACGACTGTTTATCACCACCGGGTTTTTGGGGGGACTGACAACGTTTAGTACGTTTAGTGCCGAAGTGTTTACTTTGTTGAATACCGGCAAGGTATGGCAAGGTGTCGCCTTGATTGGCGTCCATGTGCTTTTAACCTTGGTTGCGACTGCCATTGGTTTTTATAGTCTTAAGCTACTAAGTTAAGAGTTAAGAAGTTGTTAAGTTAAGAAGCTGTTAAGTTGAGAAGCAGTTAAATGGTTAATCGCTTCTTTCCCATGCACCGCTAAAAGTCGCAAAGCTTTTAAAGGCTTTGCGAATTGATAAGTGAGTTAAATGCACTTATCTAATCTACTTATAACGTGCGCAATCGGTCAGTCATCAAATTGTCATGATACTGTCACATTTCTTTGTAATCATATACACAATTTTTATACAAACCGAATGATGGTTATTGTCATGACAGTTAAATCGGTCAGCATTGAGCTATATCAGCTTTGAGCTATCATAGTGAAAATAACCAAAGAAAGTTAAATTGTACCGTTGGTGACATTTTTTCATTCAGGCAGTTTCATTATAAATTCAAAACGTTTTTAGGAGCTATCCATGCGTTATTCATTATTAAGTGTTATCGTAGCATCGACCTTAGCATTAACCGCTTGTGGTAACAAACAAGCAGACAATCAAGCAGCGGGTGCCTCAGCAACATCAAGCACTTCTACTACAGGCGCTACAGGTAGCGACAAAAACGCCGTATTTACTATCACAGGTGCAGGTGCCTCTTTCCCACAACCTATTTATGCTAAATGGGCAGCTGAGTTCAAAAACGCCACTGGCGGTCAAGTAAATTACCAATCAATCGGTTCATCAGGTGGTATCAAACAAATCCAAGCCAATACTGTTGACTTTGGTGCGTCGGATGCGCCTTTAAGCAAAGAAGAGTTGGATAAAAGCGGTTTAATCCAGTTCCCAACCGTTATCGGGGGTGTTGTACCAGTTGTTAATATCGATGGTGTTGCACCCGGTCAATTAAAACTAGACGGTGCCACCCTTGCCAATATCTACTTGGGTAAAATCACTAAATGGAATGACCCAGCGATTACCGCATTAAACCCAGGTGTGACACTACCAGATGCGCCAATCACGACGATTTTCCGTTCTGACGGTTCAGGTACAACCTTTAACTTTGCAAGCTACTTAGCCGCTGTATCACCAGAATGGAAAGCAGGTCCAGGTGTAGATAAATCCATTAAATGGCCAACCGCTGCGACAGGTGCAGGTGGTAAAGGTAACGAAGGCGTGGCAAGTAACGTCGCTCGTGCCAAAAACTCAATCGGTTATGTTGAGTACGCTTACGCAAAACAAAACAAAATGTCGCATACTCAGCTTAAAAACGCGGCGGGCAACTTTGTACAACCATCGGCTGAAAGCTTTGCCGCTGCGGGTAATGCAGATTGGAAAGGTACACCAGGCTTTAACATTGTATTGACTAACCAAGCAGACCCAAATGCCTGGCCAATCTCTGCGGCAACCTTCATCTTAGTCCATACTAAACCAACCAACCCAGAAAACGTCAAAAATACCCTTAAATTCTTTGACTGGGCGTATTCAAGCGGTGATGAGCTAGCAAAATCCTTGGACTTTGTACCATTCTCAGCAGAAAGCAAAGCTATCTTCCGTGACGAGTGGAAAAAAGTTGTAGGGGCTGATGGTAAACCACTGTTTACCTCAGATGCTGCCACAGCAACTGCTTCAGCTGCAAAATAATCTAATGATGATTAACAGTTAACAGGGTTATGCATGTCAAACTATACGTAGAGCAATAAACAAGTTAATGCTCTACGTTTTTTTTCAAATTTCTAGAATTAGTAAACTAAAACTATTTTTTGATGGCTGGGTTCTTATGTCGGATTTACACGCAAAACTCGCAAAGCAAAAACAATTAGACTGGTTGTTTGTCAACGCGACTCGTCTTTTTGCGTTTATCGTGCTGTTGTTGTTAGGTGGTATCTTAATTTCACTATTGCTTGGCGCATTGCCAAGTATGAAAGCGTTTGGCATTAACTTTTATACCAGTAAAGACTGGGATACAGGGATGGATGTATACGGCGCACTCGCACCAATCTACGGGACACTTGTGACTTCGATTATTGCTATTTTAGTCGCTGTGCCAGTAAGTTTTGGTATTGCCATGTTTTTAACTGAGTTATGTCCAGCATGGTTACGACGTCCACTTGGTATTGCCATTGAGTTGTTAGCGGGTATCCCTTCAATTATCTATGGTATGTGGGGATTTTTCGTATTTGCGCCTTGGTTTTCAGAGCATATCCAGCCTTGGCTGATTGACCATTTGGGTGATGTGCCTTTTGTGGGTCGTTTATTCCAAGGTGCGCCGATGGGTATTGGTCTGTTCACCGCAAGTTTGATTTTGGCCGTCATGATTATCCCGTTTATTGCATCGGTCATGCGTGACGTTTTCTCCATTACGCCAAAGATGCTTAAAGAATCTGCCTATGGTTTGGGTTCAACCACTTGGGAAGTGATGCGATACGTGGTGTTGCCTTATACCAAAGCCGGTGTGATGGGCGGTATCATTTTGGGATTGGGTCGCGCATTGGGTGAAACGATGGCAGTCACCTTTGTTATTGGTAACGCTTATAACGTCAGTCCAAGTTTGTTCCAGTCAGGGGTGTCAATCACCTCGGCATTGGCAAATGAATTTGCAGAGTCTGAAGGCTTGCACCAATCATCGCTACTACATTTAGGTTTCTTACTATTTATCATTACCTTTATTGTACTGGTGATTTCAAAATTGATGCTCAGTCGTATGGATAAAAATGCGGGTACAAAATAAGGACGCTGGGGAATACTATGACTACTACCAATATGAATCGTAACAACGCCATCTACAAACGCCGCCGTCTAAGTAATGCTTTAGGACTGGTATTTGCCGGTTTGTCCATTGTATTTGGCTTGACCTTTTTAGGCTTAATTTTATTCAAATTGTTTTTATCAGGCTCGCATGCGTTATTGACCATGCCTATTTTTACTCAAGACACGCCATCACCAAACGAAATTGGCGGTCTTCGCAATGCGATTATCGGCTCAATCATGGTGACAGGATTAGGGCTTGTAGTCGGTACGCCGATTGGTATCATGGCAGGTATTTATCTGGCTGAATTTGCCGAAAACAGCTGGCTTGGTAAAGTCACCCGTTTTATGAACGACATTTTGCTATCCGCACCTTCGATTGTGATTGGTCTATTTATTTTTGCGCTCATGGTACAAGGTCGTAACTTCTCAGGTTGGGCAGGTGCAATGGCTTTAGCGCTATTGGTTATTCCTGTGGTGGTACGTACCACCGAAAATATGCTTCGTCTAATTCCCAATACACTGCGCGAAGCGGCTTATGCGTTAGGGACGCCAAAATGGAAACTGGTAACATCCGTTACTTTACGTGCTGCCAAAACTGGGGTATTAACAGGTATCTTACTGGCATTTGCACGTATCTCGGGTGAGACTGCGCCGTTACTATTTACCGCGCTTAATAACCAATTCTTTAGTACTGATATGGGTCAGCCCATTGCCAACTTACCAAACGTGATTTATCAATACGCCAGCCAACCATACCCTATTTCAAACCAATTGGCTTGGGCAGGTGCGTTACTCATCACCTTGGCAGTATTAACGTTGAATATTTTGGCACGTGCGCTCAGTGGTAAAGAGCAATCATCACATTGATGATCAATAGAAGATTAAAGCTATTTGCTAGTATCAAACAAATTTTATTAAGGTATTCATCATGACCGCAAAAATGCAAATTCGTAATCTAGACTTTTATTACGGTAAATTTTTAGCCCTTAAAAATATCAACATCGATATCGCTGACAAGAAAGTTACCGCGTTTATCGGACCGTCAGGCTGTGGTAAATCAACGTTACTGCGTACTTTCAACCGTATGTATGACCTATACCCCGGCATGAGTGCCACGGGCGAAATCAACCTAGATGGACAAAACATCTTGGATAAATCGGTGGACGTCAACTTGCTGCGCGCTCGCGTGGGTATGGTATTCCAAAAACCAACGCCATTTCCGATGTCAATCTATGACAACGTGGCATTCGGTGTGCGTCTGTACGAAAGCTTAAGCCGCGCTGAGCTAGACGAGCGCGTTGAATGGGCGCTCAAAAAATCGGCACTGTGGAATGAAGTTAAAGATAAACTTAAAGCATCGGGTCTATCATTGTCTGGTGGTCAGCAGCAGCGTCTGTGTATCGCCCGCGGTGTGGCAACCCGTCCTGAAGTATTGCTACTAGACGAACCCACCTCAGCACTTGACCCCATCTCAACAGGCTCAATTGAAGATTTGATTTCAGACCTAAAAAATGATTACACCATCGCCATCGTCACCCACAACATGCAGCAAGCGGCACGGGTGTCTGACTATACCGCGTTTATGTACTTGGGCGAAATGATGGAAATGGGGGATACTGATAAAATGTTCACAAACCCAGACCGTAAAGAAACTGAAGAATACATCACGGGTAAATTCGGCTAGGTTATTTTGTTATTAGGCGATCTGCGCGTCATTTAGTCAATCACAATACCTCGCTACCTCGCTGCTGCGGGGTATTTTTTTGCCTAAACTTCTAAGCACAATCAAAGTAAAATAAATATTGATAACGATTCTCATTTACACTATAATTCGCAAATTGTCATTATTTTTTTTATTATTTATTCGTGTTTACTTTTAAGGATGTTTTATGTTGAGCCGTACTTTTACCTTATCAATATTACCTCTAGCGATATCTGCATTACTATTGACGGCTTGCCAAAAAACCGAACAAAAAACAGAGGTAGCGCCTGCTGCAAGTGCAACGTCTAACGCTTCAGCAGTCACAGCATCAGCACCGGCAGCAGTGGATATGAGTAAAGAAACGGCGGAATACAAAGCTTGGGTACAAACCCAAATTGATAGCTTGCTTACCGATACCCAAAAATTTGTCGCACTGCTTGAAGCGGGTAAATTAGAAGAGGCGAAGGCGTTATATCCAAAAGCGCGCATGTATTTTGAGCGCTCAGAGCCGATTGCTGAAAGTTTTGGCGACCTTGACCCACGTATCGATAACCGTGAAGCCGACCTTGAGCCCAATGAAGTATGGACAGGTTTCCATGCGATTGAAAAAATCTTGTGGACACAAAATACCACCAAAGGCACCGAACAACTGGGCAAACAACTGATTGCAGATGTCAAAGAATTGCACGCCAAAATTCCGACGGCAGAGGTCACAGGCGACTTGATGGTGCAAGGTTCAGTAGATTTGCTCAATGAAGTATCAACGAGCAAAATCACCGGCGAAGAAGAAATTTTTTCGCACACAGACTTGTATGATTTTAAAGCCAATATTGAAGGCGCCGAGAAAATATTTGCCATTTTAAAACCAAAAATCCAAGCCAAAAACCCAGCGTTAGTCACGGAGCTTGAGCAAAAATTTGACGCAGTCAACCAACTACTTGCCAAACACCAAGTCGGGCAACAAGACTATAAATCCTATAAAGAGTTAACGCCTGCAGATACCAAAGCGCTAGCCGAAGCGGTGAATAAACTCGGTGAACCCTTAGCGCAGATGGGCATTGTATTGCAATAAGTCAAAGGTGAAGCAAAAAACTGCTTCACTTTACGGTTCTAGGGTGGCATAAAAAGGTAAGTATCAAGTTAGGGGCAGTATGAAACATAGTAAATTAGATAAGCAAGCGCAAGAAACAGGGGTGGGATTAAAAACCTCAAATCGTCGCAGTTTTTTACGCCAATTTGGTGCGCTCAGTGTCGCAGGCGCAGGTTTAGCCGTGTCGGCCTGTCAGCAAAAACCAAGCGAAAACTTACCTAACTTGCAAGCTTTGGATGGTAATCAGTCCAAAGACAGCGATAAAAACGAAAATCCCAAACACGCCGGTAGTGATGCCAATACTACCAAAAATTGTTTTGCGGATGTCAAATATGATTTTTATGGCGAACACCAAGCAGGCATTACCACGCCGTCACAGCGTAATATTTATTTTTTGGTGATGGATTTACATACCGACAAGCTCGACGATGTCAAACAGATGTTCAAAGACTGGACAACCTATGCGGCCAATTTGACGCAAGGTAAAAACATCAAAGCGTATGAAAAAAACCCGTTTGTGCCCCCGACCGACACAGGCGAAGCAGACAGCATGGGCGCATATGGGTTGACGTTGACCTTTGGTATTAGCCCAAGTTTTCTCAAAAAAATGGGACTTGCCCATAAGCAGCCCAAAGAATTCCAAGATTTACCAAAATTCCCGCGCGATCAATTACGAGAAAATTTGACCGGGGGTGATATCTGTATTCAATCCTGCGCCGAAGATGCCCAAGTGGCGTTCCACGCGGTACGGCAACTGGTTCGCCAAGCGCGTTCTAATATTACCATGCGTTGGAGTCAGTCAGGTTTTGTTGGGTTTGATACCGGCAACCATACGCCCCGTAATTTATTCGGTTTTAAAGACGGCACTGCCAACCAAAGCACCATCAAAGCTGCGGACAAAAACTTATGGGCGGACGCGCCTGATTGGATGAAAGGCGGCACTTATTTGGTCACCCGTGTCATCCAAATGCATCTTGAAACTTGGGATCGCACCTCGCTTAAAGGTCAAGAAGACACCTTTGGTCGACATCGTGATAGCGGCGCGGCGATTGGACAAAAAGGCGAATTTGACACCTTTGATGTGCACGCCAAAGACGCGCAGGGTAAAGCAGTGATACCTGAAATTTCCCACATGGGACTGGCAAAACGCACAGGCGTGGAGATGCTACGCCGTTCGTATTCTTACAGTAGCGGCATTAACCCAGCTACTGGGCAGTTTGATTCGGGGCTGCTGTTTATTTCATTTCAAAAATCGCCCGAGCAATTTATCATCATCCAAAATGCCCTAGGTCGTCTTGATAAAATGAATGAATACACCACCCACATTGGCAGTGGGCTATTTGCTTGCTTCGGTGGTATCCCGCAAGGTGGCTATATTGGACAAGCATTATTTGAAGCTTAAGGTTAATATGAGTTAAAAATAGATGGTTCAACACACACGCTTAAAAGTAGACGGTTAAATAGACGGTTAAAAAGTTACTCATGAAAAACATCACCCAAAAAACCTTGCTAAGTTTTGGTCTAGCAAGTTCGCTGCTCATCACCAGTCAAGGCTTACAAGCGCAGCAACCAACGCCTGCAAGTGCCCAGATAGCGACGCAAGCCAGTCAATCAGCCAGCAAAAAGCTGAATTTAAGCCCTATTTTTATCAAGCTATCAGACGCGATGGCGGCAATTAAAGCCAATGATATCCCAAAAGCCAAGGACACCCTTCTACAAATTCAAACAGCCTTTGATGCCATAGATGCAACGGCAAAAAATTCCACACTTGGGCAACAGACAAGCCAAGCGATTGGGCAAGCCATCAGCAACCCCACAGAAGCCAATTTATCAGCCGTGTCAAATGCGTTATATGCCTTTGAAAAAGAACAAAATCCTGTAGATTACAGCGCGAAGCGAAAAGAGTTTGCCAAAAAAATGGTACCGGCGTATGACAACCTTAATCAAGTCATACAACGTGCAGCAGCGACAGATGTCGAAGCGTTACGGGCGGCTTACAACCAGTTTAATGCAGTTTGGCTAGGTAATGAGCGGGTCGTACGCAATACCAGTATGGGGCATTACGGCAAAATCGAAACATCCATGGCGCTGATGCGAGTGGCGATTGAAACCCAACCCATCAATATGGCGCAAATCAAAACCCAATCTGCTGCGCTAAAAGACGCCATCGACAGTTATAACAAGGGTGACGTAGCCGCTGTACAAACCACACAAACTGTCACTTTGGCAGATAGTATCCAGTTACTGCGCGATGGTTTACAGGCGTTTAAAACAAACGATGCAGCGACGGGTCAAGCCAAGTTAGGCGAGTTTATTAGTATATGGCCAACGGTCGAAGGCGATGTCAGCACCCGTAACCCCAGTCTATATAATCGGGTGGAAAGTCAAATTCCATTAGTCATGGCGAAGGGACAAGACCCTAAACAGCAGCAAACACTGCAATCGATTATTAATGAATTGGCAGCAATTAATCCAACAGCGCAATATACCGCGGTTGACTCGATGCTGATTTTGCTTCGAGAAGGGTTGGAAGCCTTATTGATTGTCATCTCGCTGTTATCGGCTTTAACCGCTGCCAAACAAGTCAAAGCCAAAAAATGGGTGTATGCTGGTGTCGCTTTTGGCTTACTTGCCAGTATCGCAGGCGCGATGGCATTACAGCTATTATTCCCTGCGGTGACTTCTGCTGCCAATCGTGAGATGTTTGAAGGGGTCATTGGCATCGTTGCGGTCATTATGATGATTGGCATTGGGGCATGGCTGCATAGCAAATCATCCGTGCAATCATGGAACGCTTATATCAAGCGTCATATGGGGCAAGCCATGACGGCAGGCAGCTTTGTGTCGTTATTTGGATTGAGCTTTTTATCCGTGTTTCGAGAAGGCGCAGAGACCATATTGTTTTACGTCGGTATATTACCCAATATCAGCATGAGTAATTTTTTAACCGGGATTGGTTTGGCGCTTGTAGCACTGGCAGCAGTGGCTTGGGTGATGCTAAAAACCTCGGTTAAATTACCGATTCCACAGTTGTTTAAAGTCTTAACTTGGGTGATTTACCTACTGGGCTTTAAGATTTTAGGCGTTAGTTTGCACGCGCTGCAATTGACAGGGTATCTACCGATGACCGCCATGAGCGGCTTGCCAGCGATTGAATCGTTGGGATTTTACCCAACGCTACAGACATTTTTGGCACAAATCGGCTATATTGTTATCCTTATCGGTATCAATCTTTGGATGAAAAACCATCAACGTCAGCAAACGGCTGCATTGGCATAACCTTTAATCAAAGATAATTAACGCCATAAAAAAATGGGTAAAACTTGTTTACCCATTTGGTTGTAGCGCTTAGTTGATAACGCATAGTTTGTATAGCCATAGCTTGTATAGCATAGTATAGACTAAACTAAGCTATAGACTACACTATGACGTTTTCTCGATACGCTCGCGCTGCGATTGACCTTGCCATAAGCCTTCTAGGTCATAAAACGTGCGGGCTTGTGGCATCATCACATGCACCACCACAGCGCCCAAATCAATCAAGGTCCAATCACTGGTGCCTTGACCTTCCACACCAATCGGATTAAATCCTGCTTGCTTCGCTTTCATCGCGACATGGTCGGCAACCGCTTTAAGGTGGCGGGTAGATGTCCCTTCGGCAATCACGATACGCTCCATGACTTCAGTCATATCAGCAACATCGAGTACGGTAATGTTTTTGGCTTTTAAATCATCCAAGGCATCTTGAACGATGTCAAGGCAAGTGGTTAACTGTTGGTGGGCAGGGTGTTGATTGACTAAACTAGCAAATTGGGTATCGGTCATAAATGCGTGGGTTCCATGGATTGGGTCATAATGATTGGGTTATAAGGGTAGCTTAAAATAGGATCATGACAATCCTAAAAAAAGTGCGCTATTTTAACAAAAATCTAACGCACAGGTTATCAAAAAATGTAAATCAATATCAGGCTAAACGTGTGGGGCATATAACTGATGCTCAACAATATACCGATAAACTTGACTCGGTAAACTTAGCCGCGCTTGCTGTCGTTGCCGCGCTTCTGCGCTGTATAGCCAAGCTCTGATATCACGACTGGCGATATCAGGCACGACAAACTTATCAATATAAATATGGTTAGTAGTTTGATTTATCAAGTCTTTTGGCGAATGAATGATAAAAGGCACTAACCGATTATCAATATTGATACTAGGGGGCTTATCCGTATTGGCGAAAGCATTTTGCTTTAAATTATGGCTGCGGCTGCCCAAGGCAGGACGGGGTAGCACCCATAGATTGGTCAGCGAAAGCAGCTCAAAGCCGCGATACCATTTATCAAGTTGTTCAACACTGTCTTGCCCAAGGACAAAAATCAGTAGGTCATTGGGATAACGCTGTTTAAATTCACTCAAGGTATGAAAGCTATACACAGGCGGCTGACACTGCAGCTCAGTCTCATCAATCGACAAAAAAGGCACATCGTCAATCGCAAGCGCAAGCATTTCAAGGCGCTGGTGGTTGGAAGTTGGCTGGGTTTTTAGGGGCGAACCCGCCGTGGGCAGTAATTTGGCGATGATATCAACGTTGGGGAAGGCGCGCATGAGCTCATGGTACACATGCGCAATCATCTGTAAATGCGCCAAATGTACCGGATCAAATGAGCCACCCAACCAGACACGAATACAGCGAGGCATTGTCATAACCACAAGCCCAATAAAAGTTTAGGGTAAAGAAAACTAACATCCTTCATCATCACTACAGCATCTTACAGTTGGTTTGGCGGTTCATCGGTTGGTACATTGCGCACAAAAATCACTTTGTGCAGAATTTTACCATAAAGCAATTTTTGGGCATAACAGATTGTGGCGCACTAGCCTAGTGGTGGAACAGTAGCCTTGCATTGCATTTAAGCTGATATCCTGTGTGACAGGCAATGGCGATAGACAACAAAAAGGTGAGTGTCAAACTCACCTTTTTTTAAACATAAACGCTTAAAACTCACCGCTATCGGCTTGAACGGCTGTGAGCGCAATGGTATAGACAATATCTTCAACCAAGGCGCCACGCGACAAGTCATTCACAGGCTTATTTAAGCCTTGCAATATAGGACCGATGCTCACCACGTTGGCAGAGCGCTGCACCGCTTTATAGGTAGTATTACCTGTGTTCAAATCTGGGAAGATAAATACATTGGCTTGACCTGCCACTGGAGAATTTGGCGCTTTGGATTTTGCCACGCTTGCGACACTGGCTGCGTCATATTGTAACGGACCGTCAATAAGTAAACCAGCCATGCCCATCTCAGCCGCTTTGGCTTTGGCGATTTCGGTGGCTTGACGCACTTTATCCACGTCTGCGCCTTCACCTGATGACCCTGTCGAGTAACTAATCATGGCAACTTTGGGTTCGATACCAAACGCTTTGGCAGATTGGGCGGATTGTAGGGCGATTTCAGCCAACTGTTCTGCGGTAGGGTCTGGGTTGATGGCACAGTCACCATACACCACCACTTGCTCAGGCAGTAGCATAAAGAAAATCGACGATACCAGCGAGTACTGAGGTGCTGTTTTAATTAACTGAAACGCCGGGCGCACAGTATTGGCGGTGGTATGCACGGCGCCAGATACCAGACCATCGACTTCACCCAAGTGCAGCATCATCGTACCCAGCACGACGGTGTCTTTGAGCTGTTCATGGGCTTGCAGTTCATCGAGTTTGCCTTTACGGCGCTCAACCATAGGTTTGACGTACTTGTCAATCAAATTCTCTGGGTCAAGAATCTGCAGGCCTTCAGGTAGCGTGAGCCCCAAGTTCTTGGCAACCTCTTCGACCTCACTGCGTTTGGCAAGTAAGATACAATGGGCAATACCACGAGTCTGACAGATGACCGCCGCTTCAACGGTACGGGGTTCAGCTCCCTCAGGCAGTACGATGGTTTTTTTGGCAGCTTGGGCTTTTTTGACCAAGGTATGACGAAAAGCCGAAGGCGAGAGTTTGCGGTTGTTGTTGCCTTGACTAAAAGTGGTTTTGATCCAGTCCAAATCCAAATGCGCGGCGACAAAATCGGTGACTTCACTGGCGCGAGTGGTATCATCTGCGGGGATTTCATGGCTGATGTGGTTAAGTTTGATGACAGTATCAAAGCTGTCAGTGTCAACCAGCATCACAGGAATCCCCGTTTTTAGCGCGGGGCGACACAGATTGATAATTTTTTGGTTCGGCACGATACCGCCTGTCAGAATAAGACCTGCTAGCGGTACACCATTCATGGTGCTAAGCGCAGTCGCCAAAATCAAATCGTCTCGGTCGCCTGCCGTCACCAGTAAGTTACCACGGGTGAAAGAATCTTCAATATTGGCAACGGTACGCGCAACCAGTAAAGTATTGAGCACACGGCGGTTTTTGGCGTCACCTTCATTGAGCCATTTGGCATCAAGCTCACGAGCCACGTCCCAGGTACGGGGGACACTTAAGGTATTGCTAAAAGGCACCACGCCAATCAAGCGAAATTTATCGGAGTCAAAATAAGGGGAGTGGGATTTAATCGCCTGTAATTGCTCAGCTGCCAAATCAACTTTGGCTTTACCAGGGGCGACGGGTGCTTCATCATAGTGGTTGTCCACGTTTTTGACGCGCATCAAAATCGTGCCTAACGTGCGCTCGCTTGCCATGCCGCCAAAATCACGGGCAAAAATATCTAGCTTATCTGCCAAACTATCAGGACTTGCAATATCGCCACTACTGACCAAGATGACTTTGGCATCTAGCGCGTTGACGATGGCTAAATTCACCAATTCTGCATAACTTGAATCATTGTCGGCAGCCAGACCTTCACAGACGATAACGTCATATTGCTCAGCCAATGCTTGGTGTTTGGCAACCACTTCTTCCATCAAGTCATCTAACTGACCATCCCCAATCACGCGCTCTAAGCGGCTACGGTCAATGGATGTTGGCGGGTTTAAGTTAAAGGCATGTTTTGCAAGCACACTTGAGCTGTCATCACTCTCATGATTGGCGGTGGTATTTTGGCTAAAAGGTTTTAAAAATCCTGCTTTTAGCCCGATATAATCGAGTGCACGGATAAAACCCAAACAAGCTGAGGTCAAGCCAATGCCGCTACTGGTAGGCACAAATAAAATAGTTTGCATGATAGTTCCTATTTGTTATTTTATTCAAACTAAAAACCCTGATGGGTCATCAGGGTGAGAGGGTTTATAAACCTAAGACTTCTTTGGTTTCTTTGGCGATTTGGTATTCTTCATCGGTCGGAATCACCCATAATTGCAGTAGGCTGTCGGCTTGGTGGAAGCTACCTTCTGCACCGCGAGAGAGTTCGGCATTTTTGTCAAGGTTCGCTTTGATGCCAAAATGCGGCAAGTTTTGTAAGATTTTTTGGCGAATTGAGGCGCTGTTTTCACCGATACCGCCGGTAAATACCAAGCCAGTGAAGGTCGGTAATGCACAGCTGAGTGAGGCGATATAACGAGCGGCTTTATAACAGAAAATTTCGATGGCGAGTTTGGCATCTTCGTTGCCTTCGTTGGCGGCTTGCTCCACCGTGCGCATATCACTTGAGATACCTGAAATGCCCAGCAACCCGCTTTGTTTATTTAAAATCGTATCAATTTGGTCAAGGCTATAGCCCAAAATACGGTGTAAATGAATATGCAAACTTGGGTCAACATCACCACTGCGCGTACCCATGACCACACCTTCTAGCGGGGTCAGACCCATGCTGGTGTCCAAGCTTTTGCCATCATACACGGCGGTTAACGAGCAACCATTGCCCAAATGCACGGTAATCCAACCATTGGCTTGGTTGTGAGGGACTAGGCTGTCAGCGCGGTGGCTGACATAGGCGTGCGAGCTACCATGAAAGCCATAGCGACGGATATAATGCTCATTGTACAAATCTTTTGGAATGGCGTAGCGGTAGGCTTTGGCAGGCATGGTTTGGTGAAAGGCGGTATCAAACACGACCACTTGCGGCAAATCTGGGTAGATTCTTTCCACCGCTTCAATACCTAAGGCATGGGCGGGGTTGTGTAGAGGTGCCAATACTTTTAGCCGTTTGACTTCCGCCAAGACATGGTCATTGACTTTTTCAGCATGAGAAAACTCGCGTCCCCCATGCACCACACGGTGACCCACGGCAACCGGTTTGTAAGCGGCTAATAAACCTAATATTTTTTGCAGCGCCCATTGGTGATTGGCGCCTGCCAAAGAGATTTCGACTTTTTCCCCATTGAGGTCGGTGTGTTTGATACGTGCCGTATCTAAGCCCAAGTTTTCCGCAAGACCGGCAACGCGCTCGCTGCTGTCATTGCTTAATAACGCGTATTTGATTGACGAAGACCCACAATTAAGTACTAATATCGGATTTTGCATGGCTGTTCCTTTAGACAAGATCTTGTGCATTCCTTGCAACAAGCCCCTTCCTAACTGGATTAAATTTTAAGCTATCCTTGCCTTCAGTAATTTATTGTAGATTAAAAAAATTGTATTGTGGTAATTTTTTGCCAAATTTTTGTTGTCACCCCTATAGCGAAAAAGCATACCACAACAATGAGGGTGTCAACAAAATGAAAATTAACAAAAATCATCGATTTAACGCTCATCTTTAATAAGGTGAGAAATAAGGTGAGATAATTGCTTATAAAACGCAAAAACAGCTACAATAACCCCATCGCAAATTTTATTTTTATACTTACTTTTATTCTTAAAATTAAGGGCATTCATGCAAATTTCAAAACTATCCCCAACAATCGCCGTGCTTACGGTGATGTTGGCAACCCATGTGCTGACAGGATGTGGGCAAAAAGGGGCATTGTACCTACCCAGCAACCATAGCCAACAAGTAGTCGATGCTGCCGCCAAACCGACCAGCACCACTGCCAATGCCTCTGATACCAAAGTTGATGTCAACACCCAAGATCCCAACGTCATGATCGACAATAACGCAACCCAAGCGCCGCATTCAGCGCCTCACTCAGCGACTACGCCATCGGTGCCAACTGTGCCATCGGTTGGAGGTAAAAATGATTACTAATGATGCAGCCGCAAGCTTAGCAATCAACCCGACCGAACACGTCAAATCAATCAATGCTCTGAGTTATGATGGCAATGCCTTGATGATGGATGGCGTCAGTCTTGCAGATATCGCAAAGACCTTCGGCACACCGACCTATGTGTATAGTCAGCAGGCGATTTTGGCAGCCTATAAAGCTTATGATGATAGTTTTGCTGAGATTGAGCATCAGATTTGTTATGCGGTAAAAGCCAATAGTAACCTTGCTGTATTAAACGAACTTGCCAAAGCAGGGGCAGGGTTTGATATCGTTACAGGGGGCGAGCTTGCGCGGGTTTTGGCTGCGGGCGGCGACCCCAAAAAAATCGTATTTTCAGGACTTGGCAAAACCGCCGAAGATATCCGCACTGCCCTTGAAGTAGGGATTGCTTGCTTTAATGTCGAATCAGAAGCTGAGCTGTACCGTATCAATGCCGTGGCAGGCAAATTACAAAAACAAGCGCCTATTTCGCTACGCGTCAATCCCAATGTCGACGCGCAAACCCATCCGTATATCTCCACAGGGCTCAAAGAAAATAAATTCGGCATTACCCATGAAGATGCGCCCCGTATCTACCAAATTGCCCATGACTTACCGCACCTAAAAGTCGTCGGTATTGATTGCCATATTGGCTCGCAGTTGACCCAAGTTCAGCCTTTTATGGATGCATTGGATAAAGTCATTGAGATGATTCACGCACTTGCCAAGCAAGGTATTGCGCTTGAGCATATTGATTTGGGCGGTGGCTTGGGTGTGCAGTATATTGACGAAGACGTTGCAAGTATTGAAGAATTTGCGCAGTTACTGTTACCAAAACTGAAAACTTTAGGCTTAACACTGTATCTAGAGCCAGGTCGTAGTATCGTTGCCAATGCAGGCGTATTGTTGACCCGCGTGGATATTTTAAAACCTACCGAACACAAAAATTTTGCCATTGTCGATGCCGCGATGAATGATTTGATTCGTCCGGCACTTTATCAGTCAGAGATGGCGGTCATCCCCACACAGTTGAACTCACCGGTTGAACCCAAAGTATGGGATATGGTCGGGGCGATTTGTGAGACGGGCGATTTTTTGGCAAAAAACCGTGTGTTAGCATTGGCTGACAATGATATTCTAGCCATCACAGGCGCAGGGGCGTATGGGTTTGTGATGTCGAGCAATTACAATAGCCGCCCACGTGCTTGTGAAATTTTGGTCAAAGAGGGTCACGCCCATGTCATTCGCGAGCGTGAAACGGTTGAGAGCCTTTGGCAAAATGAAAAATTGGTAAATTAATCTATCCTGTAAGGTTTGCTGGCAACACTAAGCCTTGTTTGTCCCGCTGAGCCCAAAACCTTAGCAACTGAATCCAAAACCTTAGCAACTGAAACCAAAACCTTAGCAGCTGAACCCAAAACCTTAGCAACCGAGCCCAAATTTGCTTGACTTGCTAAGGTTTTTTTGTTCCCCAATTACCTTATAAAAAATCAGCTATCATGATAAGATAGCGTGCATAAATCAAAATAATTTTAAGGAATAACAATGTTAATTGAATTTACCAAAATGCATGGACTGGGGAATGACTTTATGGTCATTGACCTGGTCACACAGCGGCTTCACTTGACCAAAGAGTTGGTAGCGTTGTTAGGGGATAGACACTTAGGCATTGGCTTTGACCAGTTGCTGATTGTTGAGCCGCCAAGCCGCCCTGATGTCGATTTTCGCTATCGTATTTTTAACAAAGATGGCAGCGAAGTGCAGCAATGCGGCAATGGCGCTAGATGTTTTGCCCGCTTTGTACAAGCGCGTAAGTTGTCATTTAAACAGCGTATTCGGGTAGAAACCGCCAGCGGTATTATCACCCTTAGCACCGATGATTATGGCTGGGTAAAAGTGGATATGGGCAAACCAAAATTCGAGCCCGATGAGATTCCTTTTACCCCCAAAACCATTACTAAAGTTCAAAACTCATATCGGCTCAATGTGGATGGTACGCCTGTGACACTCTATGTGGCGAATATGGGCAATCCCCATGCCATCATCAAAGTAGATGATGTGTTGACCGCCGAGGTGGAAAAACTCGGTAAAGCGATTGAGAGCCACCCTGCATTTCCGGAGCGCGTCAATGTCGGGTTTATGCAGGTGATGAATAATCGCCATATTAGGCTACGCGTCTATGAGCGCGGCGTGGGCGAAACGCAAGCTTGTGGCACGGGTGCGTGTGCTGCCGTTGCGATAGGGGTGCGTGAAGGCTGGCTAGATGAAGGCGTGGATATTCGCGCCCAGTTGTATGGTGGCAGTTTGGTGATTCGTTGGCAAGAAGGCTATCCTGTGTATATGACCGGTCCTGCGACCTTTGTGTATGAAGGGGTGTTTAGTCCTGAGGGTTTGATGGCAGGTGCGGGGCTGAAATTTGCGCCAGCACAATCAAGTGAGGAACATCGCTCAGATGAGGGACATCCTTACCATGAATAGCACCCAACCTCGTTAACCGACACTATGCCAACTAGCCGTAGCCTAAGTCAAGGGAAAAATAGTCAAGGGAAAAAGGGCAACCGTGTAGGCAAATCAGCAAACGATGATTTGCCCACCCACTTAACGCCGCATGCGGCAGAAGCTATGCTCAACACCGATGACCAAGCTTTGGTAGATCGCTGGCTTGCTGAGCTAAGCAGTAAGCGTTATAGCGCAGCGACCATCAAAAGTTACCGCCAAGCGCTACAGCCTTTTTTGGCGTATTGCTATGAGCAACATACCGAGCTTTGTCACATCACCCGTCAGCAATTATCAGACTTCCTAATTCAACGATTGGATGTCGATAAAATATCCAAATCCAGTAGTCAATATGAACTGACCGTGTTGCGTCAACTTTACAAATGGTTGATTGCTCAGCAGCTGATGACACTAAATCCCACCACAACCATACGTCTTAAACGCGCCCCGAGACCCTTGCCCACGTTACTTGATATCGATGTATTATCCCAGTTATTAGACCAAGCTGCGCCAGAAGATAGCCATGAAGCGCGGTTATGGATGCGCGATAAAGCCATGCTAGAATTACTGTATGGCAGTGGTTTACGGGTCGGCGAGCTCGTGGGACTTAATATGTCTGACATCGACAAATCACAGCGGCTGTTACGAGTACTGGGTAAAGGCGGAAAAACGCGCATCGTACCGATTGGCGAAAAAGCCTGGCAGGCACTCATCAACTATTTGCCGCATCGCTCGCTGTGGGTGGAAGAGCAAGACCCTGCAGTATTTGTCAGTGAGCGTTATGGGACGCGTATCTCAACACGCACCGTGCAGCTACGTATCAAGCTACAAGCCAAACGTGCCGGTATCGCGCAAGACTTATACCCGCATTTGCTGAGACACTGTTTTGCCTCACATATTTTAAGTGATAGTGGTGATTTGCGTGGTGTTCAAGAATTGCTAGGACACAGTGATATCAGTACCACACAGATTTATACCCATTTGGATTTTGGGCATTTATCGCAAGTGTATGACAAAGCGCATCCCCGCTCACGGCGATAGCGCACAATAATAGGCAGGTTAAGCAGTAATATTAGGCATGAAAAAAATATTAAGCTTAAGCCTAGCCAAATCAGCCTTAACCATATTAAGCATTTACCGCGCGGGTCAAATGCTCAGAAGTACGGCGAAGATTAAGGCTCAAGATAATCGCTAAGCCACGCAGCATCTCAACACCGATACGAGGATAATCTGATAACAGTCGCTCAAAGTCGGCTCGTGACAAGGTGACAAGCGCACACAGGCTGGCGGCTTTAATGGTGGCGGAGCGAGTTAATAAATCTAACAGTGCCATTTCACCGGTACTTTCGCCCGCCCGAATCTCCCCGACTTTAATTTCTGCCCCTGAAGGGCTGTATTTAATGACTGATAGCTCGCCAATCAGCAAAAACGCCATAAAATCGCCATGCTCGCCTTCCGTAAATAAGACTTCTTGCGGACTCAACTGTTTAAAATGCAGTGAGTTCTCGACCACTTGAAACATATAAGGGTCAAGACGGCTAAAGATTGGACTATTCTTTAAATATTCAAAAAGTGGATTATCCATTTTTCGCTTAAGGGTCGTTAGATATTATTTGCTATGATAGTCAATTTTTGACATTCGAGCAACGCAATATTCTGCCGAGTTATTTGCTGTGCATCCGCATCAAAGTCAGCAAAAATCACGCTCGGCGCTTGTTGGTAAAAGGTTGTCTTATCAGCAGTTTGGTCAAGCTGTTGGCGATTATCTGACTTAGGCAGCCAGCTTGCTGCTTTGGCAGATATAGGTAGATCATCTAAATTATTAGTGATATCAAAATCAAAATCTCGGGTTACTCCATCGTTTGCTGCATCATTTGCTGCATCGGTTACCGCGTAGCTTGCTGCATCGATTGTTTGTGTCAAAACACTCTCACCATCACTACTGATAAATTCGCTATGCCCCCAAGTGCTGCGAACGTTGCTAGGCGCTGAGGGATTGACCACATGGTCACCTGTTTGACCTGCGCCAATGACCATGCACTGACTATCGAGCGCCCTTGCGGTGAGTAGCGCATGCCAATGTGCTTTACCTGTTTGGTAAGTAAACGCCGAAGGCGCGGTGAGTATATCTGCGCCTAGTTCGCGTAGTTTGACCGCAAGGGTGGGGAAACGAATATCAAAACATACCATCATGCCGACTTTGCCAAACTCGGTATCCGCCACAATGAGCGCATTACCGGCTTCGAAGGTTCTACCTTCATCATAGTTGCCTGTGCTATCATTGACGGTGGCTTTGAACAAATGAATTTTATCATAGCGCGCTAAGCAATCGCCTGCCGGGTCAAATAATAGTGAGCTTTGCCGAAGTTTGCCATCAGCCACAGGCGTGCCATCAGGTCGATACGGGCAGGGCAAGGTACCTGCCAGCAGATACACACCATAGTGGCGGGCAGCCTGTGCCGACCAAGCTTTCAAGGCGTCAAAATATTGACTGGCAAAACCCTGTTTGCCAAAACAAAAAGCGTTTTCTGGCAAAATCACCATGCACGTGCCGCGTTCACTGGCAATTTTAATACCTAATTCAATAGATTGAAGATTTGCTAAGATGTCGGTCTGGCTATTGAGTTCAACAATCGCAAATTTTGTCAGTTTTGTCATGGTGTGATTTCGTAAGCAAAAAATTTAGGAAAATTTGTGCGTACTGCCGCTAAGTAAAGCTAAGCACAGTTAAGCTAAGTGCAGATAATTAATATACGGCTGAATGTCAAAAAATACTAGCATATCTTGTTGAAACAATACTAAACTAGCAACCTAGCAGAGCATGAACACACCATAGACACACCATAGACACACCATCTAAACTAACCTCACTAGAATAAGGCTTAAAAAAACGCGTTATGAAAATTGGTATTGGGGCAAAGCTAACGACGGGGATGACACTCACCCCGCAAATGCAGCAGGCAATTCGCTTGCTGCAATTATCGAGTCTTGAGCTTGAACAAGAAGTGCAGCTTAAACTCGATAGCAACCCCCTGCTTGAGCGTGAAGAAGAGTGGGAGACATCTTATGAAGACGACGATAACCTACCCGATGGCGAAAACTATCCAGAACAAGACCTAGATAACGATTACGATGATGACTATCAAGTAGAAGGTGTTGAGTTGTCTGAAGCTGATTTGGATGACTATACCCGTCATGAAACTGAGGTGTTGGAAGATTATCTAGCGTCGGATGATTTTTATCCTGCTTCTGCTAGCCAAGATTATCCCCCGAACAGTGCACCCGCGGCAGTGCATGAGTATGCAAGTCATAGCCCAAGTGATAGTTACAGTGACAGTTATGGGGACAACAATAGGGACAGTTATGCAGACAGCGATTATCGCTATGATGAGGAATTTGGCTTAGACGGGATAGATAGTAGCGAGCATCTTAGCAGCCAGCAAATCGATATGCCGGTGGATGCACAGTGGGATGATATTTATAGCTATGAATCTTCGGCAGCCACGGGCATTGATAGCGAAGACAGTCAGGATGATTATAAGCTTGCCACGCAAGGAAATATTCAAGATTATGTCCGTTGGCAACTGAATTTAAGACGGCTCTCCACCATTGATATGCTGATGGCGGAGTATCTGATTGATAGCATGGACGATCGCGGTTTTATCACATTATCAAATGATGAGCTATTTCAAAGTTTTGATACCATGTTGTCATTTTATCAAGTTGAAAACGTGGACCTGGCGCTTGAAGACATTGAGCTTGTGGTTAAGCAAATACAAAACTGCGAGCCACTGGGCGTTGGCGCGCGAAATTTGGCAGAATGCTTGCTGATTCAGCTCAATAAATTGCCGAGTGATACCCCCTCTTGGCAAGCAGCCAAGCAAATCTTGATGCATTCAGAATTTTTTGCCAACAATAACATCAATGCCCTGCTTAAATCATCCAATCTTGACGTCTCTGAGATTCAGCCTGCGCTTGCCTTATTGCGCACATTAAACCCCAATCCTGCACTGTCTTATGAAAAATCACAACGCCAGCTAGATAATGGCATTGAAAGCTACGACATTCCTGATGTCATTGTGGTGCAGCGAGGGCAGCATTGGGAAGTCAGCCTAAACCCAGAGACTTTGCCAAAACTGCGTATTAACCAAGTGTATGCCAAACTTGTCAGTCGCAATGACAACAGCGAGCAAGGCGTCTATCTAAAAGAGCAGCTGTATGATGCGCGGCTGTTTATCCGTAGTATCGAAGAGCGTAATCAAAATCTACTAAAAGTTGCAACCTGTATCGTCAAACGTCAGCAGGCTTTTTTTGAGCAAGGCGTCATGGCAATGCAGCCGATGGTACTCAAAGATGTGGCAGATGAAGTCGGCTTGCATGAGTCAACCGTTTCTCGCATCACTACCAGCAAAACCATCGTTACCCCCAAAGGGCTATTTAGCCTAAAATATTTCTTTTCAAGTCAAGTCAGTAGTGATGAGGGTGAGGGCGTTTCTTCGACCGCTATCAGCGCGATGATCAAGCAAATGATTGAGGCAGAAGACCCCAAAAAACCGCTATCTGATAGTAGTATTATGAAGCACCTGCAAGATAAAGGCATTGATATTGCCCGTCGTACCGTGACCAAATACCGAGAAGGTATGAACATCGGTTCTTCCACGCAGCGTAAAGTGCGGTTTTGATAGCAATGTTGGGCTTAGATAGTCAGTCAAAATCTTTTCTAGCTGAACTTTTAAATATAAGTAAATTTTCAAATATAACTAAACTTGTAAATTTAACTAAACTTGTAAATTTAACTCAACGCTCGAACTGTTAACAAATCTCTTGGTATTTTGCTAAACACCAATGGTTGATGGCATGCCCACCTTTTTGCATAATGGATTCATAGGGGATAAACCTTTTACGCAGTAACGTGGCTTAGCAATAATTGCTCAATAGCAACTATTTTTACTACCAGTTATTTGAAGTGATATAAACCAAAATGATATAAACCAAGTTGCAAGGCTCTTTTAGCAACTTATCTTGGTACACAGGTATGCTTGAAAACTATAATTTGATTTTACTTTTTTTGGGGTTGGCGTTTTTAATCGGGGCATTCTTTCCTGTACTACCCCGCAAGCTTTCGATATCCTTGCCTATGATACAAATTACCTTTGGCGCACTGCTAGGGTATTTTTTTATGGGTCTGCCTAGAATTAATCCGCTTAATTATGGCGTTCCTATCGAAAAAGTTACAGAAGTGGTGGTGGTGATTTCGTTGGTCGGTTGTGGTATCAAGCTTGATAGCCCGCTCAATTGGAAAACTTGGCAACCGACCTTAAGGCTGTTGGTGATTGTGATGCCAGTAGGTATCGCCGCGATGGCATTGATGGGACATTATATTTTTGGCCTCAGTGTGGCGGCGGCTATTTTGCTCGGTGCTGTGCTAGCACCAACCGACCCTGTGCTAGCGGCAAGCATCCAAGTCGGTCCACCCAACTCCGAACGACAGGAAGATGTGACCCGATTTACCCTCACCTCAGAGGCGGGTCTCAATGATGGACTGGCATTTCCGTTCGTGTATTTAGCGATAGCGATTGCTACCGCTGCGTCTCTCAATCAGGGTTTTGGTGCAGAAGATTGGCTGCATTGGTTGGGCTATGATGTGTTATGGCGAATCATTGCAGGGGTGGCGGCGGGTTACTGTGTCGGTAAGTTTTTGGCAAATTGGCTATTTACCAAGGCATATCCCGATAAAGTCGAGCAAAGTTATATGGTAGTAGCCTTGATGTTACTGGCTTATAGCATCACAGAGTTTGTGCATGGTTATGGTTTTATTGCGGTATTTGTGGCGGCGTTAACTTTTCGGCGTTCAGAATGTGAACATGAATATCATGAGGGTTTGCATGATTTTGCTGAACAAATTGAAGGTTTGCTGATGTCGCTTGTGATGGTATTCTTGGGACTATTGGTGGGTCAAGCGTTAGCGAGTGATGTCACCCTTAGCTGGCAAGTGTATGTGGTATGTTTGGCGTTTATATTTTTGATACGTCCCATCGTGGGTTATTTTAGCCTAGGTAAACTGGGAATGAGTCGCAATGAACGCTGGGTAACGGCAGGACTGGGCATTCGCGGGATTGGTACATTGTATTATATCGCCTATGCGATGAATAAAGGCGTATTTACCAGTGATGAAGCGCTAAAAATTTGGGTGATTTGTGTGGTAATGATTGCGATGTCGGTGTTTTTACATGGGTTAACCGCCAATCGTTTATTAGCCATGACCAAAAATTAGTGCAACGCAAACATAAAAAAGCGGGTAAGTTACCCGCTTTTTTTACGCTGCTAAGATTAGCCACCGCCCACCGCTTGCACCACTTCAATGTTCATACCATCTTGCAAGGTGACATTTGCCAATTGGCTTTTTGGAATCAATTCACCGTTGATTTCAACGGCAAAACGACCTTGGGTTTGCCCCATTTCATTCAAGAATTGTAAGAGATTTTGATGTAACGTTTGTTTGACGTCACCATTTAAAGTCACTTGTGGCATTATTTCGCTTCCTGTTTTGTTACGCTTTCTGTTATGGTTAAATGGAGTTAAACTGATGAAGTATGCTTAGCAACACTGATAGCAAGCCAAATCCATGCAATAATAAACAGCGTGCCGCCAATCGGGGTAATTGCCCCAAGCCAACGTGGCATACCCAAAGCCATCAAATATAGCGAACCTGTAAAAAGCACAATACCCAATTGCATCACCCACGCGATAGTAGGGGAGGTAAGGTTTATACGCAATAACATACCAACAATCAACAACCCAAGCGCGTGATAAAAAAAGTACTGCGTACCCGTCTGCCACCAAGCCATCTGCTCGGCTGATAAACGCGGTTTAAGCCCATGTGCCGCGAACGCCCCACAGGCGACCGCCACTGCCATATTTATCGCGCCAATACTTAGCCAATTCATGACAGTTAATCCAACTGCAAATGGGTATTGGCTAGCATGGCTTCTTTGATTTTATCCATGGCATTTTTTTCAATTTGACGTACCCGTTCCGCTGAGATATTATATTCTGCCGCCAACTCGTGCAAGGTCGCTTTTTGCTCATTGAGCCAGCGCTGCTGTACGATATCCCGCGAACGATCGTCTAAGTCTTCCATCGCTTCCATCAAGGCTGAATTGTTATTTTCTTCCCAATCAGCATCTTCTACCATGTCGGCTGGGTCAGCCGCATCTTCTAAAAAATACTGCGGTGCATAGCGACCTTCGTCTTCATCATCACTTTGTGCTTCAAACGATGCATCATACGAAGTCAGACGGCTTTCCATCTCTAGCACTTGTTTGACGGTAACATTTAAGTCTTTGGCAATCGCTTCGGCTTCTTCGAGCGTTAACTGGTTGTTGGTTTTTTTCAGTGAGCGCAAGTTAAAAAACAGCTTGCGGTGCGCTTTGGTGGTTGCGACTTTGACGATACGCCAGTTACGAATCACAAATTCATGGATTTCAGCTTTGATCCAATGCACGGCAAAAGACACCAAACGCACGCCTTTGTTTGGGTCAAAACGTTTCACCGCTTTCATCAAACCGACATTGCCTTCTTGAATCAAATCGCCTTGTGGCAAGCCATAGCCAGAGTAGCTGCGCGCAATGTGAATCACAAATCGCAGATGCGACATAACCAGCAGCCGTGCTGCTTCTACATCCCCTTCGTCAGTATAGCGATGCGCTAGCTCCTGTTCTTGCTCTGCCGTCAAAATAGGAATTTGATGAACCGCATTGATATACGCGCCTAAATTTACCCCAGGTGCAGATAACGCAGTCGGCATGGTAGGAACAAGCGCATTGGTCATGGCTTTCTTTTGACGGGATCGCGATGCAGTCTTTCGTGGTTTTTCAACAAACTCATCATCATAGTCGTCATCAGCCTCGTCCACCAACTCATCATAGTCATCATAACTATCAGGGAGCTGTGTAAGGTCGATATCGTCGTCACCTAAGCTATCAAAGTCTGGCTCGTCAAATTCATCGCGTTCGTCATCGTCGATGTCATCAAAGGCAGCGTGTGGGTCGTCACCCAGCTTAGCATCAAGCTTGGTCGATTTTTTTGCGTTGGCAGTCTTTTTTATTGTCGTTGTTTTGGTCTTTGTAGCCATGAAATAGCCTGTCAATTGTCCTTTAATTTCTGTTATTTAGTATGCCTTAAAGCCAGCTTTTTTGTAAGAGGCGTTTAGCAATTTTTGGTTATGATCGAGTGAAAGATTGTGTCTGTTGTATTTTCAGACGGTGTGATTGATGTGTGCTGTACCAGGGTATATCCGGCATGCTGACAAAAAGCTGCGATGTCACGCTTGCTGTTAGGATCGGTTGCAGTCACATAAACCGCATGACCCAACGCAGTCTTTTTTAGTGCCATTTTAAGTTTAAGCAGCGGCATCGGGCAGGCGAGTCCTTTACCATCCACATAATGCTCAATTTGAGCATCGATGTGGAAATCGTTATGTTCGCCTGAGTGAAACAACCCCCAATCTTGGCAAAAGGCGTCATCCGATAGTAAGGCAGGATTTAGCGTAATCTGAGAAGAAGCAGTCATGGTAATAAAATCGCTACTTGAAAATTCAAAGTGTGTTAGATGGTTATTATAGGCTAAATTACAAGTGTAGACGATTGAGATAAATCAAAGTTAGCATTATATTTTTGAAAATCTAACCTTTACCCTGTACTTAGTAGCCAGTAGATTGTAGCAAGATATCATTACAAAATTTGGCTTTTTAAAGCTGCTGAAATTTGTATATTGAGCAGTATTATTTAGCATTTACCTTTTTTTAAACCCCATTTTTTAAACATCATTCTAAGCTAATTCGCTGTCAAAGGTCGCGCATGCCCATCAATCCACTTGCTAGTTATTTATCTGCTAGTTATTTATTTAGAAAAACGCCCGTAGTTGCTATATTAAGTACCCTATCAACGGGCGTGCTTGCTGTCGATAACTTCTCCTATCAAAGTGCGCCTGCTTTTAATCCAGTCATGATTGCAAGTGCTGAGCCTACCAAGGTGAATAGCCAATTAGCCTCTATGGACAATGGGCAAGCGCTCATCGATACCGAGCAAAATCGCCAAGTCGGTGAGTGGGCACTTCGACAAATCAACGGCAATGCAGCGCTGATAAAAGACCCTTGGTTGCAGCAATCGCTTGAACAAATTGTGTGGCAAATCAATGCGGTGGCAGGTCTCAACGCACCCATGGGGCTGGTGATTATCAATGACAAGCAAATCAATGCCTTTGCGGTACCGTCTGGGCTTATCGGCATCAATGTCGGTTTGTTGGATAAAGCTAAAAGTTTGGACGAAATAGTGAGCGTCGTCGCGCATGAGATTGCTCATGTCAGCCAGCGCCATTATCAACATCGCAATGATGAAAAAACCAAACAGCTACTGATGCAGGCAGGCGGTCTTTTGGCGGGCGTCGCAGCATCCAAAATCGGCGATGGTGATGCCGCTGCCGCTGTCATGCTAGGCTCTCAGGCGATGTCAGCCAACGCTGCTGCCTCCTATAGCCGCGGTCAAGAGCGAGAAGCCGACCGTATTGGCATGCAAATCATGAACCAAGCGGGCTATGATGTCAATGCCATGCCCAGTTTCTTTGCCACCCTAGACCAACAAAACCCTGTTAAAAGTAACACCTTGATTCCCAGTTTTATTTTAAGCCATCCGCTCACCGCAGATAGAATCAGTGAAGCAAGGGCGCGAGTCGCAACTTACAAACGTGATAGCCAGGCCAATATGGCATCAAACCGTTATCAATCTATTCAACAGCAGCGCGCGCAACTGTTTGAACAAATCCAGTGGCGTGCTCGCTACTATGGCTATCTAGTCAACAAAGCCGATTTGGAACAAGGGGCAAAAACGAGTGAAGGTGCCAAGCTTGCGCTGATTAATTATTATCTTGATAACGGACAACCCAAAGCGGCACAAAGCTTAATGCAGGATTTTGACAAGGACATCAACACGCTCGCCAATCCGCTGGCAGTCGTGACATTTAGTCAGTTAGCGGCGCAGCAAGGCAATGTCGATGTGGCAATCGCTAAATTGCAGCAACTCGCCTCTGTGTATCCTGAGCGCACAGATGTGCCACGCTATCTGAGTGATATTTATTTAAAATATCGACCTACTGCAGAAAGTGGTCAAAAAGTATTAGCGCTGCTTCAACCCTTATCCAAGCAAAATCCCCGTGACGTCATGGTGTGGGATCGATTGCAACAAGCCAGTCAACTACTTGCAAAACATCGTAGCGGCGATGAGCAACTGATTCATCGCATCAATACATTACGCTATCGCGCGTATGGCGAGTTATGGCGCAATGAGCTAAAAGACGCGGTGACATCACTCACCCAAGCCAAATCGTTAGCAAAGCAGCTACCTAGTAACCAATCTTTGCTGGCACTGCTGAATCAGCAAATCAACCAAGTACAAGACGCCAATCAGTTTAAACCATCTTAACCATTAGACGGCTAACGTAGGTTCATTATCCGTTGGCTCATCCTGCGCGGGTAGCGCCAACCAATTGCCAAGTTTTAATGACAGTTCTTCGAGCCCAATTCTATCTTGGGCAGAAAATAATTGAATACTAAACGGCAATTTTAATTTATTAAGCTGATTGCGGGTTTGCTGTAGCGTGTTTTTGGCAGCACCATATTTGAGCTTATCGGCTTTGGTTAATAGCACATGAACCTCAAGCTCACCGTCTTTTGCCCAGTGTAGCATTTGCTCATCAAAGAATTTTAGTGGATGGCGAATGTCTGTGAGCAGCACTAAACCGGCGAGGCTTTTACGCGAAATTAGGTATTTTTCCAGCTCTGACTGCCATTCTTTTTTCATCGCCTCGGGCACGGCGGCATAGCCATACCCTGGCAAATCCACCAACCGCTGATCCAAATTGCCCATATTAAAAAAGTTAATCATTTGGGTGCGACCTGGGGTTTTGGAGGAACGGGCTAACTGGCGCTGCTGGGTCAATGCATTAATGCAAGAGGACTTACCAGCATTTGAGCGGCCAGCAAAAGCAACTTCGCGACCCGTATCGGCAGGACACAGTTTAAAGGTAGGGGCAGACAGCATAAATTGGGTTTGATGCAACCAGCGTTTTGCTGCATCACTATCGTCAGTAATCGCAGTTGGCGCAAGGGTGTTAGTAGAATCCATCATCAGCACATAATCTTAATGTTAAAGCGCTATTGTATCAGCAAATACCCATAACCCAAAATTTTGAGCACTTGCTACCGCTGTTTTGTGAGATATTTTTTGTAGTGAAACCCGCTTGCCAACCTGCAAATGACTTTTACATGATTATCGAGTTATGGCATAATAATCAGCCATATCAATTATTCGATTATGGTTTTAATCATGACTGTCACTGTAATCGACAAAACCCTCGGTGTTTTAAAATCATTTAGCTAACTTAAATGCCGTATTAGCCATATGATTAGCGTTCATTAATAGGGTAGCCTACAAATTTTGCAGACAAGCGCATGGTTGTCTTGCTATAATATTGTAACTTAGTAGATACATTCACCAGTGTTAAAGCAATAAATATGTATGATGATAACTGGGCGTTGCTTTGATATTGTAAGTAATGCCTTTGTCGCTAGCTCATTGTGAGTCATAACCAACACGCTTTAGTAGGAATTGTTACCGATGAAAAAAATACTCACTGCCGCAAGCCTTTTAATTGCCAGCGTAAGCGGTTCTGCAGCTGTTACCGTACCAAAATATGACATTGCCAAAGGTAAGGTTATTGCTGAATCAGTTTGTGGTGCTTGTCATGGCGTCAATGGTGTTAGTACTGTTCCTGCACAGCCTAACCTTGGCGGACAAAACGTTAAGTATCTCTATAAACAGCTAACCGAATTCAAATCAGGCGCGCGTGTCAATCCTATTATGTCAGCGCAAGTGGCAAAATTAAATGACCAAGACCTGGCGAATGTGGCAGGTTATTATGCAAGTCAACCACGTTGGGGGGTAAGTTATGTCAATCCTGCTTACGCAGCAACAGCGCAAAAATTATATTATGGTGGTAATAGCACACGCGGTGTGATTCCTTGTGCAGGCTGTCACGGCGGTAAAGCCAATGGTAACGATTTAGCCGCTTTCCCACGTATTGGGGGTCAGCATTCAGCTTATATCGCAACCCAATTAAAACTATTCCGTGCGGCGGGCCGTGAAGACGAGGTGACCGACCCATCACAAACGCGTATGAATGATGCCGCTAAAAAAGGCGATAAAGGCATGATGCAAATTGTGGCATCAAAATTATCAGACAATGACATTAAAGTATTGTCTGACTATATCAGCGGTCTACACTAGTATTTAGCGGTATATCATTTAGCCAAGCTTAGCGCTTGGCTTTTTTATTGACTAAAGCCACCTAAACCAATATTAACCAATAGTAAATTTTGGTGGCAAATTAACCGGTTAACAAAAGCTTAAGCATAAAAAAAGAGCCACCGAAGTGACTCTTTTGTATGCTTGCTAACGATTAGTCGTTAACTTTAGCAACAACACCCGCACCTACAGTACGGCCACCTTCACGGATTGCAAAGCGTAAGCCTTGGTCCATTGCGATTGGGTGGATTAGCTCTACGTTCATTTCAACGTTATCGCCAGGCATTACCATCTCTGTACCTTCTGGTAATTGGATTGCGCCAGTTACGTCGGTAGTACGGAAGTAGAATTGTGGACGGTAACCATTTAAGAATGGGGTGTGACGACCACCTTCTTCTTTTGATAGTACGTATACTTCTGCGTCAAATTTGGTGTGTGGTTTGATTGAACCTGGTTTAGCCAATACTTGACCACGTTGTACGTCTTCACGTTTGGTACCACGTAGTAGTACACCACAGTTCTCGCCTGCACGACCTTCGTCTAGCAGTTTACGGAACATTTCAACGCCAGTACAGGTGGTTTTTGCGGTTGGTTTGATACCAACGATTTCAATTTCTTCACCAACTTTGATGACGCCTGATTCTACACGACCTGTTACGACTGTACCACGACCAGAGATTGAGAATACGTCTTCGATTGGCATCAAGAATGGTTTGTCAATCGCACGTTCTGGTTCTGGGATGTAGCTGTCTAGGGTGTCAAGTAGTTCTAGTACGGCTGGTTCACCGTATTTGCCTTCGCCGCCGTTTAGGGCTTCTAGGGCAGAACCTTTGATGATTGGGGTGTCATCGCCAGGGAAGTCGTAGCTTGATAGTAGTTCACGTACTTCCATTTCTACGAGTTCTAGTAGTTCTTCGTCATCAACCATGTCACATTTGTTCATGAATACCATGATGTATGGTACACCTACTTGGCGTGATAGTAGGATGTGTTCACGGGTTTGTGGCATTGGGCCGTCAGTGGCTGATACAACTAGGATAGCGCCGTCCATCTGTGCTGCACCGGTGATCATGTTTTTAACATAGTCAGCATGGCCAGGACAGTCTACGTGTGCGTAGTGACGTGCTTGGGTGTCATATTCAATGTGTGAGGTGTTGATGGTGATACCACGGGCTTTTTCTTCAGGGGCTGAGTCAATTGACGCGTAGTCTTTGGCTTCACCACCGTTGTGTTTTGCTGCTACGGTCGCAATCGCAGCTGTTAGGGTTGTTTTACCATGGTCAACGTGTCCAATGGTGCCTACGTTAACGTGTGGTTTAGTACGTTCAAACTTGGCCTTTGCCATAATTTAATCCTCT
>ERZ500990.57-NODE-57-length-39120-cov-4.268808_pt1 | contig 39120 bp, 34 predicted proteins | sample MGYA00248876_ERZ500990 | MGnify/ENA primary metagenome ERZ500990 (study PRJEB25958, sample SAMN03398517) | human skin metagenome | study: EMG produced TPA metagenomics assembly of the Human Skin Microbiome Metagenome (human skin metagenome) data set.
ACATACGAAGATGCGTGGGCTAGTTCGGATAGTCCCTACGGCCGTGCAGGTGTTGGTCGCGTGATGGAAGAGGATCCACCGCCACCACGTGCCTTCCACATGCAGCCTGGCCAAGTGTACACCCATGCTTCTCCGCTGGGTGCATTCACGCATTAATGAGGTGTATATGGTCTGTAGTGTTAGATGAACGTTTTTATGGAAACTGGGGACCAGAAATGTTGCTTCAGCGTAGGTCGAAGTCTATATCACAAGAACGAGAGGCAGATGAAGATCGTGGTCAAGAGAACAAGAGAATAGGCAGGTGCGGTCAAAGAAGTTCCATCACCGTCACCTTTGTCGGGCTCAGTGTCATTGCTGACGCTGACTTCCAATATGGCCACGCCACCATCCGTTCCAATGTTGTGGTTCAGGTCATTTTTCGAAACGCCTTTGAGCAGGGACTTGTCCATCTTGATTTGTTTTGTCGTGAATGTTTTACCATTCCATGAGCGCGGCTGAGAGGTGGCATTCTTTACAATCATGTCACGGCCCTGGTCGTAGCCGTTAGACACAAGGTCGTGGTGGTACTTCAAAGCCTTCTCTACAGAAGCAGCAATGAACACAGCTTTCGTGTTGGCTTTGTCACCCACCTGCATCCAGTAGCGGAAGTGATTGCCACCCACAATCGCTTCGACAGAGCCAGGGTGCTGACGCATAAGACCAGCCTGTTCTGTGTTGCCACGTCCATCGCCCAGGTTGGCTGACTGCTTACCATTTCCTTGTATTTTGCCCACAAAGGAGTCGGGGTCATATCCAATGGCTTGACCAAAGTCCACAAAGCCCTTCTCGCTCAACACGTATTCGTCTGATGTGCCAGAGATAATCACATTAAGAGGCTCTTTTTGCTTCGTGAGCATGCTGCCTCCATTTTCTGACGGTGACTCGTAACTACTCGAGGCTGCAACAACAGCATGTACAGCCACCAGTACAAGCACAATGCGGTGTAAAAACTCAACGAGCATATTTCGGTGGTGGTAAGATGCTGCTCGTACACCGCCCGGGTGTCACTTTCGCTTAGTCAGAGCCCTGATCGCACGGCCTTTGTACACACTCGGCTTGGAGCCCAAGGCCGGCATCCGCTTGCCCTACGTATTTCATGCCATGTGTCTACTATACAATATCGATGAAATTATGGATGAGATATAGATGATGCCGCACCGCTTGTCTCCATATTCTGTAGATTGAAGTCCACATTACGGTGGTATCCATTCCACATTTCTGCCACAATCGTAATGTCTTGATTGTGCTGATTAATGTCGGCCACAGACCGATTCATCTCTCCCAGTGCCTCATTCAGCAAATCCACATTTTTGATAATGCGCTCTAGCAAAAGAGCTTGACGTTCCTCCTAGATCATGTCAGATACTTGAGTACGCACGTATGGGTTCTCAATGGCTGGCGGCATGGCGCCGAAGGTCGACACGAGATCAGGACTCGCGCCATCGATCTTTAGCACCCTACCGCGTTTCGACACGAGTCACGTGATATACCTCAGAGGATGGTCTAGCCAGAGTCTGTCTAGTCTTTTGTCGAAGGTTATCATGTCTATGCGCCTGTTAGCCTCGAGGGTCGCGGCGCCCTTCATGCGAGGCATGTCTTTGCGTGCACCTGTTGCTCCTGTCACGCGAATGTTGAGCTCCAGTGCACACCGTATGAATGATTCATCGTCTTCGACCACAGTGCCTTTCGAAGAAAAACCATCGAGCGAGCAGCGCGGTGACAAGAATAGTGATGCGTCGCGTGCTGATTTGTGGAATCAAATGCTGAATACCATTATAATTGATTCACCCGAAAAAACTTCATTCAAAGTCGATGGCACTACCGTCCCACAGAGCCGCTTTGGCGATTCGTTCCCCTCTAATATGAATAAACGCGCTGGTCCACAGCCTTTGTCCGGCATGCTTGATCAACTTGATGCCGAGTTCCGCGATCGTCCAACGTTTGGATTGCCGGCGCCGAGCACCCCAACGACTGGTCGCTCTGTGGCCATGTCTACTTCGCTAAACCACACATCAGCTGTATTGTATCGCCAGCTCTCGAGAATTTTAAGCCGAAACAATGTTCGCCGTGAGCTCAAGTTGAATGAGCGCTATGAAAAACCCAATCAGATGCGCCGTCGTAAGCGCTCTGAACGCCATCGTCGTCGCTTTGCTGACATGGTGCGAAAAAAGGTACAATTGGTACGTATTATGCCTCATCTAACAATTCAGATCATGACACTCAAGTCGCGAAACGCATGATGATCAACATCCAGGCGACAGATATCCATGCTAGATAGACAGAAATCTAACGGCGTCATTTTGCCACGTGGCTAACGCACCAAACCGCTCTTCCTCCCACACACGTCCAACTTGCACAAGCCATTGCCGGGCACCTCGCGCTTGGAAGTATGCAGCAGCATGCGGTGCCAAGATTGCCCATATTTCGACGAATCGTAGCCAGATCATGGCGCTCTTTTCGCGTTCCATATCATCGAAGTATGTCGCACAAGCCATCTGAGCCTTTGCCCGAAGACACTACACCTGCTATGTGGCAGCGTGTAGCGCAGCTTATAGCTGGCACAGTTGCTACGGGCTCGTTTGCTTATTTTGTTCTATTGGGCGATTTTGGTGAAGGTGATCACTGCTTTGTGCCCATTCGACAAGCTCTGAATGTGGACGCACCCGCGTGGCGCGCCAAGTTATGGCCTCGCAGCAACGAACAGCGTACATCTGCTGGATAATATGAATGAAAACGACAAAACGTCTGTTATGTGCTATGTGAATATGGAGTGATGCTTAAATTGTGTTATAGCCGCATGTTTCACCTACGTAGGACGTGGCGGCTGCTTTGCTCTCCTTTTTACGCCTGCGCTGCAGCGGGGGTTGTGGGCTTTGCTCGTGGATGGACCATGGGCCAATACGATGACTGCGTCTAGGCCCTCCTCTTTCGGCCGAATGAGCTGCACGCGCCAGAACGACAATGCGTTGAGACCAGTCCCTGGCACGACATTTTGGGGTCGTCGTTGTACATTGCTTGCTTCTCGCTCGTGACGATGCGACCTCCCATGTTGGTGTGGCTCATCGCCACCCTTCTTCTCGGTCATGTCATGGCAGATCTAGCAACAGAAAAGCGGAATAGAAAAATTGAAGGAACATGGTCCAGCGGCGCAGGTAATGTCATGACAGGGCAGAATGAGAAGGGTGTAGCATTTTTCAATCCCATGCGACGCCATTTCACGGTGCCACCTACGGCAGGATATTCTTACAGCTTCACCAAGGATGGACACTTCGAAATGGCCCAATTCACGTACCAAACGAACCCCAAAGATGTCCATTGCTTTAGCGCCTCACTTGTATGGCAACACGGCACGTATAAATACGATGGTACCAACATTTACATGTCGCCATACAAGGGCGACGGTGCCATCCAGACAATGGGCGAATGCCTTGATCCGCAAGTACAAATGGATTATTATGCTGAGAAAGAGGTGGGAGCGAACGTGACCGTCTATGTCGATAATGACATTGTCTTTTACCCTGACGAATCGATGTATGTTCTTCAAATGCATCAATTTAATGGCAAGCCTCTTCCCAAAATGTATTTGCGATACCGCCCACCTCGCATGATGCCCACGCGGTCCATCTTTAAGCAAGTCATCGGCGCTCCTGGATAAGTCTCCCCGTGTATTTGTTGCATAGAATGCCTCTTGTGCTTATATTCCCTCGTCTTTCTATTGGTAGTGTATCCCAACTCGAGCCGCATGATGCGATGCTACGACTGTGGTCGCGGGTGCGCTGCACTCTGACTAATCGTGGAGGACAATCCTGCTTCGTTCAGGGCTGGCTGCCTACGGCCGTTCGGACAGTGCGTCCTACGTCTTCGGTGCATCATGTCGCGTGTCCCCCGACTTGTGCTGGAGGTGCTCAAGTCGCGTGCGACGCTTCGGGATTCGAAACCATACCTCTCTATGTTTACGCAGCGAGAGTCTGCCTCACCAGTGCCTCGATCTGCTGCCCAGGACCGTGCGGTGCTGCATGACAAGGCACGATCTGCGCCTGACTCACCGCCTTTGAGCCTTGCCACAGATGCCACCAGCACAGCAGATCGCACGTCACGCACAGTTCCCTCGCTAGATAAAACGTATACCGCGCTCGTCAAGCTACAAGGGCCGTTTTCTGATCGTCAACTTGGCTCTATCGCAGAGGGTTTGGTGTATCTACAGAAATTGGGATTGATGTGCGCCATTGTCCTGGACCACGACTCGTGGCCACGTTCATATCCGGAAGCGCTGGAAGACGAAGAGCTCCTTTCGTATACCTCATCATCTCCTGAGACGTGTCGAGGTCTTCTAGAGGCAGGTCTGCGAAAACGCATGGTCCAAGAGCTGTGGCGCGTAGCCGATGCCTTGACGGATGCTGGTGCTTCTTCGTGGCCTCATACCGATGCTGTCATGTGTGTCTCGTCGAATCCGTCGAGCAAGCACCTGGTGGGCGATGCTTCCTTGCACAATGTATATCGAGCCTTACGAGGAGGCCATACGCCCATCATTATGCCGATGGCCCTATACGAGCCACCGAACGAGCATACGCTGCGGAATGTATGTGTAGATGCGAATCAGGTGATGGTCTCGCTGTCCCGAGAAATGTCGTCCGAGGACCAGACGGAAGATCTCACGCCTCTTCGACTCATGGTGATCTCGCGCGAAGGCGGTGTACCATCGCACGCGAGGAATGGCCATCCGCATCTCATGATCAATTTGGCCTCCGAGTACGACTCCATACGTGCGTCATACATTTGGGACGAAACGCATCCTGCCGCGCTGAGCAACTTGACCATGCTGCGCGACTGTTTAGCATTTATGCCTCATGTGGCCTCCGGCCTTATGGCGTCGCATCGATCGCCACAGAGTCTCGTGGCCAACCTTATCACCAACAAGGCCGCGTACTCGCCCAGCTTGCCACCGCGCTTACTCGCTGCGCGCCGGGAGATGCGGCATATGCCGACGGTGGTGCGTGCCGGTATGCCTGTCTGTGTGATGACTCGGTGGCAGGACATTGACTTGGGCCGGGTGCAAAAGGTTCTCGAGAGCAGCTTTCACCGCCAACTGGACGCCCCGGCGTACTTTGCTCGCCTAGAAAAGTGTCTCGACTTTATGATCGTGACAGGTGATTACGAAGGCCTTGCCATTGTGACGCGTGAATATGCGCCGGATGATCTGCCGGATACGGAGCCGATTGCGTATCTGGACAAATTTGCGATCCTGCCCTCGCTACAGGGCAGTGGCGCCGTCGACTTTTTGTGGAACGCCTTGCGTGATGAAGTGCATGGCCTCGGCCTGCTCGACGCCCTGAACAGCAATGGCGGCCACAACGGCATCGGTCAAGGTCGAGATCTGGTCTGGAAAAGCCGTGCGGCGAACAAAGTCAACCGCTGGTACTTTGAGCGCAGCAATGGGTTCATGACGCTGCCTGGCCCTCCGCCCCATTGGTACCTATTCTGGTGTGATGCGGAGGACCGGCTGAAGCGGTATGCCGGCGAGCCCATCGTGTCCCCTGGTGCTCGGTTGGATGACGTGTGGACCAATGCGTCGGAGACGGCGCCGATGCTTCCGATTATTGTGCCTGAGGAGCAGGGACGGTGGGATCGGTGGGCCCGATGCCTCCAGCGCGTTCCCTCGGCATGGAAAGCCTAGTACGGTTTCCACATACCCCGCCGCCATTCCTCTGCGCGGTACTCGTACATGAGCTGCGCTGCTATAAACAGCACAACGATGAGCTGGAGCAGGCACACGCGGCCCGCTCCTGTTTCCATCATCTGTGACCACACGAACTGTACGCCATCCAGCCCAATCACAAACCCAACGAGGTTGGCCGAGATCATCATGAACATGTTGGCCACGGTGCCCAGGGCACGAACATGGCGGAACCATGGGCGTTGGCCATATACCCTACTAGGCACCAGGGAGCGGCCCACGATCTCTGGCACCAGGAACAACACAATCAGCCATGCCCACGCCAAGAGCGTGAAGGACAGGTCATGCCACAATGCCACGAATGTAAATACGACAAGGGACGATACCAGCTGGCGCTTGGCACCGCCCAATGGGATGTAGATGTAGCGCACGACCCACAAATTGTAGCTTCTGTGCCACGCACGCCAAAAGCGCAGTGCAGAGGGGCTGTTTGTGATGGACCGGATCACATTTTCCGGCACATCCACGCCATCCAGCAGGGCCCACAAACGGAACAGGCGCCATGGCACCACGAGCTTGAACCACACGAACTCCAACGACCAGAAACTGAGAATGGCCATCTCCATCGGCGTGTATGCATCCCACACACCTGCCGTTTTGATCGCATTGACGTACATGTAATGCAGTATGAATTCGATGCTCAGCACAGCAAAAAGACAGCGACAAGCGTATACGGCCATGGCTCGCACGGGAATATGCAGTGGCTTGCATACCTGGGACCAAAAGTCGTTGAAAGTCACGATGGGACCAGCAATGAACAGAGGGGGATACGAGAGGTATAAGAGCTGTGCCGTGAGAGAGTAAGCCGGCAATTCGTGCGGTTGATTCATGCGGTCCTTGGACGGCACACCAGTTGGCGCTGGTCTGGTGCCGCGCCGGTTTCGCGCCCATACGTAGTCGAGGGCAAAGCTCACAAGTCGCAGCATAGTAAAGTTGTAGCTGATGTACCAGCGCGGTACCAGACCCGCATATGTATCGAGCCATGCGAGGGAGGGCCAAAACGTCGCGAATGGCATGCCGTTGGTATAAAAGACCAAGAATAGCATCCCCCCATTGTATGCCCAGATCATCGCTTGGACGATGTGCGGCGGCAGCCACGCCGCACTGGATGCAAGAACATAGTTCAGTACGCTCAACACAAAAAGCTTTACGGCATTGATGCCGTGGAGCGCAGCGACAAAGACGGCGCCTGTGACGCCCAAGAAAGCCATGCGCACCTGCTGAGCGTGCGGACCACTCCTGCTCGCGATCCATCGCATCAGACGCGACAAGGCCCCATACGACAGCATCAATACCAGCAACAGGAGGCCATGATCACGCAGGAGACGGTACTGGTGGTCGCTATTGTCGCGCATGCGACCGCCCATCCAGCCATCGACGAGGTAGTAGGAATACTTGGCATATTCAGGTCGAGAGGGCGAGCTCAGGTACATGGGCACATAGATCATGTAGGGAATGACCAGGGCCGCGGCCGCGTAGTAGATGTAAAACTCCCACGTCGTCCAGCGTGGCGGCGGCGGTGGCAGCATGTCTGACGCCTGTGCTTTACTGGTATCTTGTTCGGGCTCCGTAGCGTATGCATTCGGCGTCAGGGACGTGACATGGCGCATCCGCGCCCCGACCGATGAAGGACGCGGACTGGGGCCGTCTCCTCCCGCCTGTGTGGCTTGGTGCATGGGCAGCATAGGACCAGCCCGAGGCGTGGTGGGTAGTGGAGGCGTGTCGACGGTATCGAGCTACGCTGCCTTCCACCAGCATGGCGGTACGTATGACGCACTGACCCCGCAGATCCAGTGGGTGCTCCTTATATCGCGCCAGGGCAAGGTGCGCCTGTCAAAATGGTACGGGACTATGAGTCAGAAGAGCAAGGCCAAGATTGTGAAGGATATGACGCAGATCATTCTCGCGCGGCGCTCTCGTATGTGCAACTTTGTGGAATACAAGGAGAACAAGGTGGTGTATCGTCGCTACGCATCGCTGTTTTTTGTCGCAGGCATTTCGCCGGACGACAATGAGCTCACGACGCTCGAAGTGATCCATCGATTTGTCGAGGTGCTCGACCGCTACTTTGGCAATGTGTGCGAACTCGATCTCATCTTCAACTTCCAAAAAGCATACCAGGTGCTGGATGAGCTTTTGATGGCGGGTGAGCTGCAAGAGTCGAGCAAAAAGTCGGTCCTGCGCGTCGTGATGCAGGGCGATAATGTAGAAGAGGCGGAGAACGAAGACAACCTGGCGCGCATCGGCAGTCGGTCTGGTTAGCATACCCTATGTAATTAGTTGACGGGCTTGACCAGACCCTGTGATAGCTTATAGTACACGACCGTGGCATCGTTCGACATCATGGCCAGCAGTACGTGCGTGGTCGCTGCATCAGGCGGGAGGTGCGCGAAGAGCTCGGTGAACATGTGCGTGTCGACCGTCTGTTCCAGCTGCAGCGGCACGACGACTTGCCGGTGGTCGCTCGCATCAGGCGCCTCGCCGACGATGATCGCCCATCCCGGCTTGCCAAACGACGCCGTGTCGTGCACATCCAAGGCACGCCATCGCGCGGCATACTTGAGGTCCACGTACGTTTGGAACAGCGCGCCTGCCTGCGCGGGATACTTGGCACACAGCGGCTCGACGACGGCATAGGCCGCGTGGCGCTCGGCGTGCAGAGGTTCCGCCATCGAAGTGGAAAAAAAGGCGCGATCCACCCCGCCGCCCTCCCACATCTACAAGTCTGCCGCCCTATCCGGCCAGCCCTACCGACCCTTGTTCTACAGCGCCCGTGTGCACATCCGTGCCGCCTCTGCGCAGCGTATCCATCGTGCGCACAATCAATGCGGCATCATCCAGGAACGAGTTGAGCGAAAGACGCAGGTGCCGAAGTGTCGTCGCATGCATCCTCCTACGGCGTAAGTCGTGTCCGTACGTACACATGCAGCGTCACTGTGCCATTCTCGCCTTCCTCTATGTCCATCTTCTTTTGCACATCGTGTGGGCGTAGCTCCTTATCCACCTGGATCACCTGCTGAATCGTCGACGCCACATCACGCGTCGGGCATGGCAGCTGTACAGATCTATCGCGTCAGCAGGGCCTACGCACACATGATGCCGCAGCGGCACCGACGCTGTCGCCATCTAAAGAGCCGCCCCCAGCCCCTAGCGCCACCCAGGGACGGCGACTCACGTGGCTCGACACGCGCGCGCGAGTCGCGTGGGTGTGTCACGCCCCTTTTTTTTCCCACCCCAACACCGAACCGGCGGGCCATGGCTGAGGATTCGCACCCCATTCGCTCCGGCTTGCGCATGCTCAAGCGCTCCTGGAGCTCGAATGAGAATGTGCCGCCGCCACAAAGCTCGCCGCCGGTGATAGATTTGTGTCCCTCACCGCCACGGCCCGAGGCCAAGCACCGCAAAATCTGTGACGCACCCTTGCCGGCTCGGCCATCGCCGTTCCACATACCACCGCGCAAGGCTGACGGCGATGACGACGATTTTCAGCCGCTTGGTGGTCAGCCTCCTATGATGCCTCGGAGTCGGTCCTCCTCGCCGGTCAAGACATCGAACATCAATGCCCTCGTCAAGCCTCTGATGGGCGCGCGCTCGCGCTCTTCTACGCCTCAGATACCCGCTTCATCCGTGCCTACGTCTCCAGAGAGGCGCACGATTGCTCGCGTATTTCTCTCGCCTGAGCAGCAGAGTGTGCTGGAGGCGGCCGTGAAGCACGGCAAGAATGTGTTTTTCACAGGGTCGGCTGGCGCCGGAAAGTCGTACCTGCTTCGCCAGATGATCCACGACTTGCACGCCAAGTACAGCAAGTCGTCCGGCGCCGTTGCGATCACTGCCTCGACGGGCATTGCCGCGTGCAATATCGGCGGTATCACGCTGCACAGCTTCAGTGGCGTGGGCATAGGAACGGGGACAGTCGAGCAGCTGTGCCGCTATGTGCGTCGGAACCGCAATGCCGTGACGCGTTGGAAAAAGACCAGCGTGCTGGTGATCGATGAAGTCTCGATGATCGATCCCAAGCTGTTCGAGAAGCTCGAGTGCGTGGCACGCCACATTCGGCAGTCTGCGAAGCCGTTTGGCGGCATCCAAATCATCATGTCCGGCGACTTTTTCCAGCTGCCTCCCGTGTCACAGGGCGCCACGAGCTTTGTGTTTGAGTCGCCCACCTGGTCGCAAGTGATCGAGCAAAAGTTCAATCTCACGCAAGTATTTCGGCAGCGCGATCAGCAGTTTGTGAATATGCTCAACGACATGCGTCTCGGCAAACTCGCGCCGGAAACGATCCAAGCCTTCTCGAAGCTCGAGCGTACGCCATCCCTGCCAGAGGGCATCGTGCCGACGGAGCTGTACGCGGTCCGATCCGACGTCGAAAAAGCCAACCAGATGCGCTTGGATGCGCTGCAGACAGAAATGCGCACTTATACCAGTCTCGACGATGGATCGCTCCCTCCCGATCAGCTGCAGCGCACGCTGGAAAACTTCATGCCGTCACGCCGCATCGCTCTCAAAAAGGGCGCGCAAGTCATGCTGATCAAAAATGTGGACCGCGAGTTGTCCAACGGATCTGTCGGCACGGTCCTCGATTTTGTTGACGACGAGTCGTTCAAGGAGCTCTACGGCGAAGACGACGCGCCCGACACGCTCCTGCGCGCCGAACGTGCGCCTGGTGCCACGAGACAAGAAAGCAAGACGGAGCCTCGGCCCGCACCGCGTTGGCCGCTCGTCCGCTTCCACCTGGTCAACGGACGCACCCGCGACTTTCTCGCGCGTCCCGAGGCGTGGAAGACCGAGGAGCCGTCCGGCAAGGTCGTGGCGTCTCGGACCCAAGTGCCCCTCATCCTGGCATGGGCCATGTCGATTCACAAGTCGCAGGGTCAGACACTGCAGTACTGCCGCATAGACCTTCGTCGCGTGTTTGAAAAAGGCCAAGCGTACGTGGCGCTGTCCCGTGCGACGTCTCTCGACGGGCTGCAAGTGATTGGCTTCCATCCCAGCAAGGTGATGGCCCATCCCAAAGTCATCGCGTGGAACCGCCAAGAATTTGCTACATAGACCCTACAAATTGAGATCCTCCTCATGGTAGTTTTCCTGGATCAGACGGTACACGTACGACGGCGGGTGCTCGCCCACATTCGTGATGATCACGTCCAAGTCACTGGGTGAAACGATGTCCCACAACGGATTCTCGATCTCAGCCCGCTCGGCGAGGACCCGCGACGACGCATAGTTGACGAGCTGGGACGTCGGACCCTGGTTGCCCGTGCGCAGACGCTCTGGGCCGACCCACGACCAGTCCGGCGAGATTTTGAAGACACCCGCGAGCGCCACGACAGGCGTGCTATGCTCACGTGCGGCCATGGCAATGGCCATCGATCCGATCGTAGCCAAGATCCCGCCATTGGCTAGCACACAGCGTGCGCCAAGAATCACTTTCGACACACGCGGCATGAGCGCATATACGTTCGAGTCCGGCACAAGCAGCACAGACAGGCCATCAGACGCCAGAGCGCGTGCCATCTCATGCCCGGAAAAGGCAGGCGCTGACTCTGGCACGACAGCGATGAATTTGCGGTGCTTGGCGGCAGCGCGCAAAAACGTCTGGACGGTCGGCGAGTAGCCGAGCGTCAGAATGACTTCGCCCGAGTGAATGTGGTCGCGCGCGTCCTTGGCGATGCTGGTATCGACCGAATCAAACTCATCCAGCAGCTCCTGAATCGCCTGGATGAGCAGCGGTTTGAGTTGGTAGGCATGCGACGCGGTCGAGCCGGCTGACTGCGACGTCTGCTGCGACGGCTCGTCATCCGACGACATGGAGTCAGACATGCGCAGCGACGGCGAGTCTGTGCCATCCTGCAGCGGCGACTGTACACCGTAAGGAGACGAAACGAGCACATGGTCCATCGGGGGCAGGACTAGATCAGAAATCGAGAACGACCGCGATGGCGTCGCTGGCACGCTGATATCTGACATGGACGCATGCATGGATGTGGCCGGTGAAGTGGGCATAGAGACCGACAGCGCAGCAAGCGATTGCACCACCGACGCATGCGGTTGCAGCGGCGGACGAGTCGTGCCGGCGCCCAGCGTGCTCGTCAGCGCCTTGGCCTCCTCGCGCAGCAGGAACAAAATACGGCGCGTCACATTTCCGATCACAGGCTCAAATGGCTGTGCCTCCTGCAGATGGTGTCCGACCGTGCGAATCAAGCCCACAAGCTCGTCCAGCTGCGATACTTTCGTCGCGCTCACGACGGCGCGCAGCGTCTTGGCCGTGGCCTCCGCTATCGCCTCCGTCGACACAAGTTGATGCCGTCGCAGCTTGTTCTCAAGCTCCTTGACGGCAACGAGCGAGAAGCGGTCCCGCAGCACCTGCTCAATTCCCTCGCTCATAGGGACCTGTCGTCGAGCCACACGTACGGCACAGCGCCGTCTACGTCTCGTATCACGTGATCTACAGCATCCTACGAACGCGGCGGCGGCGGCGGCGCACGGCGTCGTGGGGCAGGCGTGTCAAAGTCGTCGTGCGACGTGACGTGCCGACGGCGCGGAGGCTTTGTATCATCGTGCTTTCCGCGCCAATATCGCTGTAAATAGGTCCGTAGACCGTTCGGAGGCGTCTCTCGTGCGGGTATCGCTGGCGCCTGTCGTCGAGGGGGAGGCGTTAAAGTGCCACTGGCGGCGGGAGAGCTGGAGTGAGCGTGCAGCTCTGGCATGGATGCGGACGAGAGAGTGTGCGCAAGCCTTGGCAGACGATTGGGCGGTGCGGGTGGCGCACGGCGCTTGTTGTCGACATGTCGCGGTGCATCCCCGCTACTCCGTCGCGACCACGACTCGAGGGTACGCACATCGAAATCCAGCGGCATACACGCTTCCTGCTCATCTTCGAGCTCGTATTCGGACCATAACAAAGGGATGGTATCCGCGTCAGCACCCATCATGCATGCCTGCGAGGCGGCTGTAGGCTGTAAGCAGGCGAGCAGCCACATGTACTGAATCACATCATAGTCATGGCTGGAAGAAGAAGCCACTCGGATCCCCCCTTCTCCGTGCAGACAGGCAACAAGCGCAGTATTACCAGCATCTGTCCCGACGCACCACTCAGCGTCGAGGCAGAGCTGCGCCAAAGTCAAGGTCCGCTCGCTCATGTCATGCAGAGAAGCTGTGCGGACCAGGTTCGTAAGTAGGCGCACAATATGAGCCCGTTTGTATTCCACCGACCACAACTGAGTCTGGGTGAGCAGGGCATGGAGTACACACAGGTAAGCCTGCCGAAGCACATCGTACGCATCCGGCAAGTCACCAAGTTGACGCAAGAAAATATCCACCAATACTTTGAGGTCGTTCACATAAAAGTAAGAGGCCGTCTCACGCAGCGTGAATATGGCTCCGAGCAGCTTGAGCACGAGAATGTGGAAGCGGCACCCGTCGAATGTCGTACTCGGCGTCCGATTCAGCAGGTACACGACGTTCTCGCCGAACGGCTTGCTTGTGTGCAAGCGATGCTGAATGTGTGAGAGAAGCGACGCGGCATTCGTCGACATCATGCATTGCTCATGCAGCGCGAGCATGACAGACATGTAGATGGCGCTTTGTTCATGCGACTCATGCGTCTCCATCACGGACAGTACATGATCCACAAAAGGGCGCGTTATGCCACGCATGTCGTGAGAAGACAGACGAACAGAGCAAAGACACTCGTATAATATATGCATAGCGTGCCGTTCTACGCATATGAGCACATGCCGCGTTCGCCTCGAGTCGCTCGGGGTCTCTGATCGGGCGTCAACATGGAGCCGGTGGTGGTCGGGCGGCAGGGGCAGCGCAGGTTCGAACGCCACATCTGTGTCATGAACAAGCGAAGCACTTGTCTGCGCCGCATAGTGCCCAGCCCAGATGTTCTGAACCAGTCTGTGTATATATACATGCATCGTGTCTCGTCGCAACATCCATCGATATGCATTGATATTGTGTTCACCCAGCGCAATCCATATGACATACACAATCAGGAGTTCTGCGGGCGATAAAGTCTGGGTGCGTGCATGCAATACGTCGAGTACACGCGCCATGCCGGCCGTGGGCTCAGCTTGCAAGTCGAGGTGTGTCGGTTTGGCAGACCCACACACCATGTCCACACATTGTCGACCAAACGCACGCTGGGAGGCCACATCATACAAATGCGTTATCACGTAGTGCATATCGACCCGCTCAAGCACATTCGAGATGTATGCATCATCTTGTGCAAACGTTGGCCGCGGCTGCGATGTCATGACGCGGCCGACGGATCGTCGGCCTTGGAGTGGAGGGAAACGACGCGCGTCGTCTCTTGGCGTTGGCCGATGGCAGAGCCACAAGCCGCAGATCCTGCGGCACATTTAGATACCCACAAGCAAGCGGTGCTATCGATCCTGTCTCATGCACTGCCTCCCATGGCATCTGATGCACAGCCGTATATGGGCCAGGAATGCATTGGCCTAGGAGACGCATGGCGTGCCTTGTACGGCCTCGTGCGCAGCAGTGTGTATGAACACGAAGGCAACAGTTGCCTTGTAGCAGGCGAGAGCGGGTGTGGTAAAAGTGTACTAGTAGAATCTGTTCTGCGGTACGTGCAGCATGAATGCATGTCGGAACGGGTGTTGGCGCCCTGGACGGTGCGACTCTCTGCTCTCGTGCACCCAACAGATCGTTTGTGTCTCTCTGCTATGGCACGACAGCTCATGGATCAGGATGCACTGAGCCAGAACAACCAAGTGGATGATATGCTTGGACCCGAGCAAGAGGAGGAGGAAGATGACGAGGATCGGCCATTGATAGAGTGGGCTCACGCATCAGCCTCAGAGGACGAAGACGATGCATCCATGGAGGAGGTCGCCCCTGCACCGACAACGACTGACCCTAATGCTATTTTAACCACTCTGGCTGCTGCTCTCTCACACATTCTCTCTCTTTTGTCTACACACACGCTCGGCAAGCGACCCCTCGTGCTGATACTGGACCAATTTGACCAGTTTGCGCAGCGGCCCCGACAAGCCCTCTTGTACTGTCTTTTAGATGCCGTACAGAGTGGTAGTTATGCACCGGGGCTCGTGGTGATTGGTACATCGACGCGTGTAGATGCAAGTGACTTTCTGGAGAAGCGCGTCAAGAGTCGCTTCTCACATCGAATCGTGCACGTTCATCCCCCATCGTTCGATCAGTATGTGATTCTGGCGCGCACAGCTTTGCTCGGAGGAATGTCCAACACGCTACCACTCGATGCTGAATGGGAAAAGCAAGTCGATGCTCTTTTGCAGGACCCATCCTTCCGCGCTAGTCTTCGACGAATGCACGACTTGTCAGGCGACGTGCGCTTGCTGTACCAGGCACTTTGGCCGCCCATAGCAGCCTTGTCTGCATCAAGACCTCATCTTGAGGCGTCTGCTTTTGTTGCGGCCGCACAGGCTCAGCGGCTGGATCCCACCTTTGCCTTTCTCCAAGAACTGTCTAATCCTGAAATGGCTATCTTGATATCTGCTCGGCATTTGCAGCTCTGTGAGCGCGAACCATTTACGTTTGAGATGTGCTTTTACCATATCTGCCAGTTTGTGAAGCGGGCACATGCCATTCTCGGCACTGGAGATGATCGCCGTGTGACTGTGTCTTTTGCAAGTTTAGACACACTCGCATCACGCACATCAATGATGCAGGCTTTCCAGCGCCTGCTGGATTTGGAACTGCTTTTGCCGGAGCCTGCACGAGTATCACTGACCCTGCCCACAGGGATCGCAAGCCGTACAGGTGCAGCCACATCGCCATACGGGACGCTCCCCACCCCGACCGTGATACCCTCTGTGCTCCCTGTACGTGCTCAGGTCTCCGCCAAGGCCATCCTCGAAAGCGCGCTGAGTCCGGAACGCGTGGAGCCATTAAGCTCGGTGATGATCAAATGGGCCGAGTCGACGGGATTGTAGCACTACATGGCGCGATTCCCTCCTTCGGAATCGTCTGAGAGGCGTGGCATTGTTGTTGGGCACCTTGTAGGCCTGCCTGCTGTGGACTATCGCAGGCAAGCTCTGAGGTGCCCGGATCGAGACCATCAAAAGTCCAGGTTCTGCCGGTCTATGGAGGCATTCTTGTTCTGGGCCATCTGCAAGCCACGTTGCCGAAGATCGCCGAGACCGGCAAATAGGCGCGGAAAAAGTGGCGTTGGTGACGAGGCCTTGGGTGGCGATGATGGCGTCGGATCGGGACGTGGTGCCTCGGGTTGAGGCGGCGGCACTTCCGGCTTGGGAGGCACCGTGCGACGCTCCTTGACGCCGCCATCGGTATCAAGATGGAGCGTTTCGATAGCGACGCGCTTGCGCTTGATCTTGAAAGCCAGATTATTTTCTCCGCCGCCCGCGCCGCCCTCATTGGCCCCAGATTCGAGGGAGGAGCCCGCACCCATACCACGCAGCACAGAAGCACGAAGAGATGGATTCGTAAGTGTGCCAATGGCGGGTGTTCGATACACACGAAGCGCACCTACAAAGTCAGGAAACACATCACTGAGGCCTGGTGTAGCGGCAAACGATGACAAGCCAATACAGCCATCCATCAAATGAATAAGTCTGTGCGCTGCATTCACACCATTCCGGGCATCCTTGCGCTGCATGTATGTGTATGACGAAAGCGAAAGGCTCACAATCGTTGGTATAGGGGGTATAGTTGAGCCTGAAGGTGGCATTGCTAAAGAGCGGATGAGTGAGCGGAGACGCAAGAGAAAGCGCACTGCATCTGCTGTATGCGCCATGTCCATCCATGCAGGTGACCCAAACGAGCGCAGGCAGATTCGAAGAACTGGTGTTTGCGTCTGCGACGATGCCCGACACTTCTCGGCCGCTTCTTCGATGGCGCGCCATGCCACCTCAAATGCGCAGTCCGTATCGAGCGACACAGCCTTGAGCTGCTGAGATTCCTTGGCACGGCGAATGGTTTCAGGTGCAATACGCTTGCTGAGATCAAATACGCTGCTAAGGGTCGAAGAAGGCAATGTGCGGTGGGGGGCCATGGGTCGCTGCCCACCATACCGCCACGCAATCTTCATTTGCTGCATGTCTCCGGCCACGTCGTGATCATTTTCATTCGCCTCCGTACTTTCAGCTAGACCCATCAGCTGGTGCACAAAGACGTCTGCGGAGTCACCAATCACCACGTTCATGTGATGCGACGCCAGACCCTGAGCCGTAAAATAGCCTAGGAAGAGGTCTGTGTACGCCTCTGCCGCGGAATACGTGGCATCATTGTACGTAGCAGACAAATCACCACCTAGCATCGGTGCACCTAGCATCGCAGCCGGCTCATTGGCTGTGCCAGCACACGGCACGAATCCAAGGACAGAGCCTGCCAAAACACCACCACCACACATAATATCATCCAGAGCCGCTATGCCTGTTGATAGCAGTGGTACTGGAGCATCGTAAGGCGCGGCTTTAACACCCTCTGGAGGTGCACGAGCATGTCCAGGTGCTGTTGTACGTCGCCGAAAGGCCGACATGCATCAACCCCTTTTGGACGCGAGAGCCTAGGCTTGCCCGTCGCGGCGAAGCCTGTCGTGATGTATCACGTGATAAGTGATCGGACGCGCGTGCGGCTGGTGCGATAGAGAGCTCTCTGCCACGACGGACGCTATGGTAGCTGCGGTAGCATCCTCGCAAGTGAGCGTGGACAACCAGGCTGGCGAACAGAACCGCAATGATTCAAAGGCTCCAGCTGGTGTCCATTCGTTTTTCCTCTCCAAAATTCAGTCATACGAGCTGACCATCAATGAAAAAGCACAGAATCTTCGTCGCTTGGAAGCACAGCGCAACTCGCTGAATGCCCGTGTGCGTATGATCCACGAGGAACTTCAGCTATTACAGGAACCCGGATCGTACGTGGGTGAGGTCGAGAAAGTCATGGGAAAGAAAAAGGTGCTGGTGAAGATCCAGCCAGAGGGCAAATACGTCGTGGATGTTGCGTCCGATATTGACGTCGCTCAACTGAAGCCATCACTGCGCGTCGCTCTTCGTTCTGACTCGTATACATTGCACAAAATTCTTCCAAATAAGATTGACCCACTCGTCTCGCTCATGATGGTCGAAAAGGTGCCGGACAGTACATACGAAATGGTCGGTGGTCTTGACCGTCAAATTAAAGAAATCAAGGAGGTCATTGAACTTCCTGTCAAGCATCCAGAGCTGTTCGAGAGCTTGGGTATTGCACAGCCGAAAGGTGTGCTCTTGTACGGTCCACCTGGTACGGGTAAAACGCTTCTCGCACGCGCTGTGGCGCATCATACTGATTGCAAGTTTATTCGAGTGAGCGGCAGTGAGCTTGTGCAGAAATACATCGGTGAAGGTAGCCGCATGGTGCGTGAGCTCTTCGTTATGGCCCGTGAGCATGCGCCTTCTATTATTTTTATGGACGAAATCGACAGCATCGGTTCTAGCCGTGGTGACGATGGCGGAAATGGTGACTCAGAGGTGCAGCGTACCATGCTTGAGCTATTGAATCAGCTTGACGGGTTCGAAGACACGCAAAATATCAAGGTCATCATGGCCACGAACCGAATCGACATCCTCGACAGCGCATTGCTGCGCCCCGGACGTATCGACCGTAAGATTGAGTTTCCGCCGCCAGGTCCAGAGGCACGCGTTTCCATTCTGCGTATTCATTCGCGCAAGATGTCGCTGCAACGTGGTATCAATCTGCGCGTGCTAGCTGAAAAGATGGGTCAATGCTCCGGTGCCGAAGTCCGCGGTATCTGCACTGAAGCTGGTATGTATGCTCTTCGTGAGCGCCGTCAGCATGTCTCGCAAGAAGACTTTGAATTAGCTATTTCCAAGGTGCTCAAGCGGCAGACGGATGGTTCCATGAGTGTGAACAAGCTCTTTACATAGTTTGTTTTAGGACTTGAACTGAACCGAATATCCACCATTTTCCTGCTGTTGTAGCTGAAAGTTGTCGGTCGACAAACCAAACCAACCCAGGACTTTGTCTCCCATATTCTTGAGCTGTCCCAGCATTTCAGTCTTTTCGCTTTCACCCACCGCATGAATCTTGGGTGGAAGGCGCGACAAGGCCTCGCGGAGCTCAGCATGAAAACTTAGTGGTACGAGGCCTTCGTTCTCAAGTTCTTCCAAAGCTTTGTAGTCTTTGAGCGCTGATTCGAGGCGCGACCATCCGCCCAAACGCTCATTGGCCATGGCACGTCGATACAGTGCCTTGACATTCTTCGGATCCTCAGAAAGAGCTTCAGAGCTAGCAGTGACAGTTTCCTTGAATTGTTCCTGAATGTCAACAATGATATACGTACCAGTTTAAGATGTGCTGCGGCCAGGTTGGTATAGACTTTGGTCCGTGTGTCTTTCACCTGGTCTTGGAGTGATGCATCAGGGCATGGCTCGTGTCGTGAGGGTAGACGTAAAAGGGCATCCGTATAACTTGTAATAGACATTGCATACTTTGCCTTGCTAAAGTGTTCATTCCCCTGTTCTTTGAGCGACTCGGCCTCATGCCAGAGCGACTCGAACGGCGAATCTGTTGGCTCAGCCATGGTATCAAGTGGAGTAACTCATTTACGTACTGGAGTCTATTTTTACGCGCTTCGCTGCAGGAGCTTCTTCTTTCGCATCGCTGCCAGAGGCAGACTTCGGTGGATTTAGGGGTGGCCGGAAATAAGGTTGGATATACCAATGTGGAATATAGTCGGGCCGTGTAGTGCGATCCAGCGTATCCTGCAGATGCGGGGGTTCAACATAGTAATTTGGCAGATCATCAGGCCGGGTATAATATTGCGTTAGGGACTCATCATGCTCAAGCCGCTTGGCAAGTTCGTGCAAAAAGGCACGGTAGTCACGCACACGATCTTCGCCAGGCTCTCCATCGTACGCTCGAGCACCTCCGAGCACAGGTCGCAAATCAGTATGGATACACAGAGCTGGCCGCGTGATTTTGAACATATGACCTTTGATAGCGCCATGAGATGTGGGTGTCTTGAGAGTGGCGACAATATCTAAGTACTCATGTGCCACCTTCAACATGCGCATGGGCTCAAAGACGGAGTGATCACGATTTCGATCGGATAGAGAGGACAAGTCATGACCCACTTCGGCATGGAAAATCGCTGGATTGTACAAGTTACCCTCAGCACTCATGACACCATCGCAGCCTGTGTATACCAAGCAGTCGTGCCAGTCTTGTGCAAACATGATATTGCCGTTAGCAAACACAGGGATATCAAGCGCCTGTTTCACGGCACGTACAATAGACCAGTCAGCCAAGCCTGTTTTGTGGCCCTTCATTTCACGTGTTCGTCCATGTACCGTCGCAATTTGTGCCCCAGCACGTTGGATCATGCGAGCGTATGCTATGCTCTTCTCCTCCGACTCGTACACGCGAAATTTGGCCGTTACGGGCACTTTTAGATTCAGGTGTAACGTATTGATGAGACGAAATACCAAGTCCCAGTCGTCCATGAGATATGCGCCAAATTTGCCACGCTTGGCAATTTGCTGGGGGCATCCTAAATTCAGGTCAATAGCGTCACACTTGTCTTCCACGGACTTTGCTGCATCAAGGAGCAGATCTGGATCGTTGGCACAGAATTGTACAATGAGGGGTCGATCCGTGTCCTTCCCATCGCCTAGCGGTAAGACATGGGCACCCTCTTCACCCATATCCTGATTGAAAAAACCCTCACGAACGCGATGCATGCCACGGCCTTGCTGTGCATAAATCTTGGCATTGATCATCGGCGAATACACAAGATCTGCACCATACCTCCTGCACAAGATGCGCCATGCCAGTTCTGACTGATCCACCATGGGCGCAACAACGCGTTTCGGCGAGCCTATGCTCTTGTAAAAATCATAGCCGCTAAGCTTGTTGAACTTGGGAGCTCCCGTCTCAGGAAATGAATCGACATCAGGAAAATTCTTTGACATGTTGCAGATATGCAAAACACGATATGCTGCTCTCAATGAGCTTCGCTGTGTCGATCCACGCCACGCCAAGGGGCCAAGAATGATGAAGCTAGTAGGAAAAAAATTTGAGCTTTGGATGCATGTGGAGAAAAGTCCAAGAGGTCCAACGACAGTGGAGCGAATTCCCCTGCTATCAGCATGACAACGGGAGGCGGCATCGAGGCGAAGCGTCCCTCATTTATTGTTTCGCTGCACAATGTAATGGAACGATACGTACAAAGGCACTCGAAAACTCTAGCATGGCATCAGGTGCGCTCTTTGCCTTATAGAAGCTAATATGCAGACGTTCGTGTCTCAACCATACTTGGATATGTACTTTTCTTATACGTCCGTGTTGGGTTCTCATACTTTCTTTATGTTGTTTCTTCCTCTAATGTATCTTATTGTGGATCAAAAGTTCGGCAGGGTGTATGTGTGTAAGAGAGTGCTCACGCTACAGCCTTATTCTTTCCTCCGCATTGGCCGTAATCTTTGCCGCAATGCTCAAGGTACGATGAGAATGGAGCTGACAGCGCTAGGACTATGTGTGTGTGCAGCGTCCACTAAGTCCACCAGTGCGCCGGATTGTGGTTGGCACGCATCACCTAGAGTACGGATTTCCATCGACGCATTCCGCGAATTCGATGACCATGGCTATTGTGGTGTATCACTTTGTCCTGCAATTTCGGCAATTGCTGCATATCCAGGTACTGTCTGAAATTATTCACGGATCATCTCTATGGGTTCGGTTGGCGAATTCGTACATGTTTGAGATTATTCTGTCTTTGTATGTGTTTTCCATCGTCTACGGACGACTGTACCTCGGCATGCATACAGTGCTGGATTGCGTGACAGGAATGTTGATTGGTGCTCTCAGTGCAGGTATTTCTATCCTTTCGGATGATCTGCTGCTGTCGTACCTGAACTGGGGGACCGTGTTGGGTACGTAGGAGTCACTAACAACAGTGCCATTGTCACTTTTCGTGGTTGGATACTTGATCTTGGCCCTGCACCCCATTCCTATCCAGCCATGCCCATGCTATGAGGATGTGGTATGCTTTATTGGTGCTTTCGTGGGTGTCGCTATGGGGAACTGGCGGACAAATAACTTCTACTATGCGGATATGCATCAACTCGACGCACTATGGCGCTGGGTCATCACGGGTGTGTCGCCTGGATGGCAGTATCGCAGTAGAATGATGTGGACGATTGCAGTCGTACATCGCCCAGCTGTCCGACTATGCGTGTCATCTGCCTTCGCTATCGTTCCACTCGTCTTATGGAAGATAGTGGCTACGCCTATCGTCAAGACATCTGTTTCGGCGATGTACCGCGTTTTGATGCCTCAAAGTTCTCGGGAACCGAAGCTTGACGTCCCACAAGACCAGGCTGTTGCTAGCACGAGTGCTGTGCCACCTGCCTCTGTACTTCGACACCGCATTGCTGCGGCTCCAAAGTCAGGTTCTCAGATCGATTCCCTACCAGTGGAACGTAAAACGCCCAGTAGGACGACAGAACTCTTCTGCCAAGGTACGCCAACTAGCTCTGACCACAGACCTCCCGCGCCTTATTGTGTACACGGGCATTGGATTTATCGGAGCCAGCTTCTCACACTATCTGATTGAGTACTTTGCCGTGCAACCCATTCATTCTGTGCAATAGATACCAAATCACATCTACGTGAGGGGCAAGAGCGCTGCAGCGACATTGCGGCCTTCCTCTGTAAGCAAATTGAATGTTGAGCACGCATGACGCTGAAGGTAAGCTGGGTGTACGTACAGTGTTTTGCACGTCTAGCTGAATACCCATCGAGTGCAGCAAGGAACGAATCTTGTGAGGCACAGGCAAAACGGTGTTTCCTGTACCGAAGACAAGTATTTCTGTGTGAGTGTGATAGAAGCGTACCTGGCTTGGGCATGGTCATATCGAAGATGCTCCATACATCTTCCGTCCATGCCTCCCAGCCCTTGCCACTCGGCATGGCCGTCATGGGGTCTACAGGCGGCGGGGTCCATACAAAGGTCTGGCCTTGAAGAAATATGCATGTAGGGGGTACGACGTCGCCATTTGCCAGTTTGATTTCTGTAGGGGAAACTTTAAGAATGCGGATCGGTATAGAGTCGTCTTCGTTGATATTCACAAACGATCCACTGGCGTCCAAGTCACTGGGTGTCAGGCTTTTTCAACGTACTCATATGGCAGCGTGTCATGCCGCAAGACTGGACGCGTGCTCATATACGTGCGCGGAAGCGGTACATGTACCCGTGCGGATGATCGGCATGCGACCGTGCGAAGCGCAGCGCGTCCAAGCTGCCTTGACGGCACACGAGTCGAGAGCTGCATGGAGGGAAACAAATGGTCGGATTTCTCCACGCGCCCATTTCCTTTCCCACTGTGATGCAAGGCGCCGGCACCAAGGGACGACCGGTGGTGTTCTTCGACGTGAACGTCGGCGACACACCGGTAGGACGCATCAAGTTCGAGCTGTACAATGACATTGTTCCGAAGTACGTATGCGCACGTTGACACTAGAACCGCAGAAAATTTTCGGCAGCTGTGCACGGGCGAGCATCGGTACGTGTATGGGCACTGATGCCAGTGTGAATCACCAGCCTATGGGGTACAAAGGCGCGCTTTTCCATCGCGTCATCAAGGACTTTATGTGTCAGGGAGGTGACTTTCTAAACGGTGATGGGACTGGCAGTTTTAGCATCTATGGTGACAAATTCGCTGACGAGAATTTCATATTGAAGCACGATGCACCGGGTCTGCTGAGCATGGCGAATGCAGGGCCACATAGCAATGGATGCCAGGTACGTGGCCTGTGCTTACCCAGTTCTTTATCACGACGCAGCCAGCTGAATTTCTCGACGGCAAGCATGTCGTATTTGGCCGTGTCGTTGAGGGCATGCTGACGGTGCGCAAAGTCGAGCAAGTGCCATGCGGTGCGAACAACCGGCCACGTATGGACGTGCGCATTGTAGGTACGTGCTTTGTGTCTTATACACAGAATGTGGCGAGATGTAAGGCTATGCGAGTGCAGCTACCGACCCTAGCTTGGTCATGACTTCGCTCCATTCGCCGTCGAGTGTAGATAAAAAGGTCACCGCACCACCAGCGCCGACCAATACATGATCGTCCTGCACCGTGACGGTGCGAATGACAACTGAGAGATTGGATGCACCGTCTACGCCCATAAAGCCCAGGGCACCAGAATAAACGCCCCGGCGACGCGTTGTGCCTTGGGGCGCATGTGACGTTCGTTCCAGCGTCTCAATAAGTTCGACACTGCGGCGCTTTGGCGCACCCGTCATACTGCCCGGCGGGAAGCACCGTTTAGCTGCCTCGACACATCCAATGCCAGGGCGCAGCTGCCCCGTCACCGACGTGACAAGCTGGTGCACCGTCTCGTAGGTCTCCAAAGCAATAAGGCGTGGCACGGCGACGGAGCCCGGGTAGCAGACTGCCTGTAAATCTGCTCGAATTAGGTCGGCAATCATGAGGTTCTCAGCGCGCTCTTTAGGGTCCATGTGCAATGCTTGCTTCCGACTCTCGTCTTCTGCCGCCATGTAGGCTTGCATGGATGCATCGTGCCTCGCTTTTTCGAACCAATCCGACTCGTCCTCGCCCCATCCAGGACGCACCTTCGTGCCTTTGATGGGACGCATTTCCACAGCACCCGCGTCTGACACAGTGAGGAAGCGTTCAGGACTGGTGGACAAAATGGCTTGCGGCGTGGATCCGTCACTTGATACCAGTTCCATGTAGGCCGAAAAGGGAGCTGGGTTCTTCTGGCGCAAGGCACAGTACAGGGAGAAGTACGACGCGTACGAGGGAGAAAAGGGTAGTGCACCCTCAAATTGCGTGGTGAGACAGAGCTCGTAGCTTTCGCCACTCGCAATGTAGCGTCTACACGCTTCAATACGGTCCTTGTAAACCTCGGCATCATCCACCGTGCGCACCTTCAGGGATGCGGGTGTCACATCTGCCATGCGTTGAAGAGAGTCGACGGCACGCTGCGCTTGCGTGAGCCATGCCTCAGCCTCAGCGGCCGGCATGCCCAATCGCACACCATGCGTCTCAAGCTCTGCAAGTGGACCGCATGTATCGCCACCCTCGTCCACCAGAGCATACGCCATCCATGTGTTTGTTGCATGGTCCAAACACAATGCATGATCACAAAAAGCCCATTGAGCAGCGGGCAGCTTCGTACGATCAAAACCCGTGCCTGAATGCGGCTCGTATCGTTTTGACGATAGCGATGTTAGTCCGAGCGACTCGTCTTTCAGCTCGTAGCCCCAGTATCCCACAAAGCCCGTGCGAAATTGGGTATGTGCATTGGGCGATATAGGATGCACCTGGGCCTGCAGCGTGCGCTGCGCGTCCTCCATCCAGTCCCACAACGTCTGGTGTGGATTCATGTCTATGCGTTGCACGAAATTCGGCTGGTGCACACGAAGCACACCGTCCATATCATATGTCAAGATACATGTCGCACGACTCTGCACAGACACGTGGCTTTGTGGGTCTCGGGGATTGGCACTGTCAAGCCACACGGCGCCTGGCTCATCTCGACGAAAAAGCTTTTCAAAGAGGGCTGGCGCATCGTACGCCAGCTTCTCATGCAAACTGGTAGAGCTTGTGAGTGCTTTTTCGAACACACGCCAGCGGCGACGGGGCACATGTATTTGTTTGCCAAGCGCTAGGCACGCACTTCCTAGAGCCACAATATCTGGCGGCAAGCAGGTCTGCATCGCGTCCTTCCACGCCTCAACACGTGCTTGATCATGCCGAGCCCAAAAGTGGGCTACATTGTGCAGAAAGTTTTGCATCACCAATGTGCCGCCATTGGTTTCGATACTCTCTGGGTGGAATTGGACGCCGTACAGGGGCCGGCTCGTATGTTCTATTGCCTGGACCATGGTCTCATTTGGGCTTAGGCGAGAGCGTGCGACCACTCGCAGTGTCGATGGAAGGGTCGTCTCGTCCACACACAGGCTGTTGTAACAAATGACCGCGGTGCCCTCAGCAATACCGCTCACGATACTCTTCGGTCCATTTTCACTTGGTAAACTAGAATCCATGTTGAGCTCTCGTGTTCTTCCATGGAACGGTGCAGCCAGCTGCACAATCTTGGCACCTGCCGTCGTTGCTATGCCCTGGTGGCCCAAGCACACACCCAGGATCGGTATATGCTCAAGCTCCGGCGACCGCAGCAGTGCAGCTGCCTGCCCAAAATCCACCTCATTGTCTGATGTACCTGGTCCAGGAGATAGGATCAGGGCATCGACATGGGTCAAGAGGCGCTCGCGAAACGCAAGCGGCGATAAGACCGGTAATGTGTGAGGAATCACCGTCACACGGCGAGCAAGGAGCTCTGGATCCGGTGGCGGATCAAAGCATGATGCAATGAGCGGAATCAGGTTGCGCGTGTAAGAATCATAGTGGTCTACAATCACAATACGCGGCAAACCATCAGGCGCATTCATGCTGGAAAAATGAATGTGGGTGTGCTTAGAAAAGTCCCCTTTCTTTGGTTTGCTTTGTCATCAATTGTTCGTGCCAAGGGCCACGGCATCGGCCGCCTCCGACGTCGTGGCATATACGGCCCGCGATCGGCAGAAGTATCTTGGTCCGTTTATAGATCGTACACCTTAGTTCAACTGGGTATTTGTGCAAGCGCGACTTGGCCGCATATTGTTTGCATACAGATTGTCGAGCCTTTACTTGTCGGCACGATAAAACCACCGGGCAAAAACTGTCACGTTAGTAAAGAGACGCCAACGTACGCCAATAACTCCATCGTCGGCCAACCCATTTGCCGATGAGTGGGATCAGTATTACCTGGAATGCCACTTGCAGCTGCCGGACGCCTTCTTCCCATTCCTCACAGGCGCGTCGGTATTCCTCGTCAAGCTCTCTTTGAGAGGACGTAGCACTTTCGTCAGACGCACTTGTTATAGCCCATTCTTGTTCAGCTTTCTCGTCTAGGTATTTGGGTAGCCAATCCTGCGGTGGTGCGTTGTCGCTCTTCGGCGCCGTCGTTGAATCACGACTAAGTGCGTGACCTGCATACTTGGAAAACAGGTATTTCTGCAAATCTTCATCTGTCGTCATGTCGCATGTATTTTCGACCATCGCACGTCGTGCTCGTCGTCCACACAAAGCCCCGCGACAAATTGCGCCAGCGTTGCACCCTGGCTGGCCGTCTCCACATCTAGTACTCCACGTGCCCCACATGGACGTGCCCAATACACTCTAAATGCACTTGAACTCTATTTACTTGCCTGCGGATGGGGCGCTACCAGCGCTGCTGCCAGAAAAGTAGTTCTGGACGTTCGAGATCGTATCGTTCGCAGTGCGACGTGCAGCATCGAGATACGATTCGTTAGGATTGGCCTGCTCCGCACCCTCAGCGGCCTTGTCACCGGCTTGGTGGAAAGTGTTGCTCACCGACTGCATGGCATCCGAGGCATACTTCTGGGCCTGCTTCGACAAGTGCGCAAAAGTGCTCTCGCCTTGTTCTGAGCCCTCAGCGGCTCCCTCAGTACCCTTGTTCAGAAGGTTCTGAGACTGCTCGTGGACGTAGTTCGTGGCCTGGTTCCAGTATTCTTGGCCTTGCTCAAGCAGTGAGTGGCCCTGCTTTTTAGCCTCTGGTAGGTTTTGCTCGGCCTGTTTCATGAGATTCTGGCCCTGTTCTTTAGCGGCCTGGCCTTGCTCCTTGAACTCGCCTGCAGCATTTTGCAGCTTGCCCGACATTTCCTTACCAAACTGGTCAGCCTGGGCAGAGAAGTTGTTGTTGTTCGACATGATATGTGTTGTTCGAGGTTACAGATTAACATGTTCACGCAGCCGACGGTGCCTTTTGTACTTGCCCCATGTACCGGCCCGTGTGCGGGTGAATGCGTGCAATAAAAACGTCGGCCCATTTCCATGCAGTGATAGAGCCAATCACAATAGGTCTACCAATGCTCGCCGTCTCGCAAGGACCAACTTATTTTCCCGAGCGCGGTCATTTGTCGCTCTGGCGCGGTCATTGATATGCCGTCTCATTTGCGTCTCGGCTGTGTGGCCCCGGATTTTGAGGCACAGACAACCCAAGGATGTATCAAGTTTCACGAATGGTCGGCGAATACATGGACCGTGCTATTCTCGCACCCAGATGATTTCACGCCCGTGTGTACCACCGAGCTGGCGGAAGTAGCACGGCGCGCCAACGACTTTGCGAAGCGTGGTGTTAAGATCCTAGGTCTCTCTGCCAATGATGTGTCGTCGCACCACCGCTGGGCACATGATATTCAATCCATTGCGCAGGCACCCGTCACGTTCCCCATCATAGGCGATTCAGACCGCTCGATCGCCACCCTCTACGATATGCTCGATGCATTAGACCCCACGAATGTCGACGCCCATGGCGCTCCAATGACGGTTCGTGATGTCTTTGTGATCGATCCTCAGCACATTATTCGCCTCAAAATTTCCTACCCCGCCTCCACGGGCCGCCACTTTGACGAAATTTTGCGCGTCATTGATGCGCTTCAACTCAGCGAACAACATGCTGTCACGACGCCCGCCAACTGGCGTCCAGGTGACCGCGTGATTATTCACCCCAAGGTCTCGGACTCGGAAGCACGTTCGCTTTTTCCAGATCACGAACGTATTACACCCTATCTGCGCATGACGCGCGATCCCAGCTCATCATAAACATTTCTCTATTTGGTTTCATATGCTTTATCCGGTGATGGCATGGCATGATTCGCTCCAAGAGCCGTCTGGACACCATCGCGCACAAAGGATGGCAAAAGTCGTAGAACGGGTGTCCAAGATGCGTACCATGGCATAGCAATATGTCGACTCTCTTGCTGCTCCAATGCCTCGACAATGGCGTCCGCTACGCGGTGCGCACTGATGCTCGGTGCGACAAAGTGCACGAATGGACTGTGCGTAACTCCAGCAAACATAGGCGTGTCATGCAACTGTCCCGTTGTCACCAGCGTTGTGCGGACGTGGGGCGCTTTGTGAATACTGTCGAGCTCGTACCGCAGAGACTCGTGCAGGCCGACAAGTGCGTGCTTAGAGGCTGTATAGTCTGTGAGCTTTGCAAAACCTGCATAGCCCATAATCGATGAGACTGTCACGATATGTCCGCTGTTGTTTCTGATCATGCTGGGTAAAACCTCTTTGATCAACCAAAAGGGGCCCATGACATTCGTTTCCATGGTCCGTGCAATGGACTCTGACGCCAGCATCGGCAGAGGCTTGCCATGTACCACACCGGCATTATTGATCAACATCGTTGGCTGACCACACTCTTCCACAATTTTATTCATGGTGAGAGTCACATCATCACGTTTCGATACGTCGCAGGTATACGCTGTAACTTGTTCATGATCCACACATGCACTTGTCACGTCAATTGAAGCGACCTTGGCACCATGTTCTGCAAGTTTCTGCACCAACGCGGCACCAAGACCTGATGCTCCGCCCGTAACCACCACAGTCTGTCCAGACCATGCTTCCTTGGTCAAAATGGGCAAGGACCGTCGAAAGAGGGTCGTCACAAGCCAGGTAGGCAGCAACCTTACATCTTCAGGGACAGGACTGGCATTCATCCATACACGATCGAGCCATAAGATGCTGAGGATCACGAGCACCACACTGAATAGTACCGTTATCACCTGTAGGGGCCATAATAGTGTTGCCAACTGGTGCTGGAGCCATTCATTCTGGGTCACTTTGTTAGGATAAAGTGCCATGCTTAGCATGATTCCTAGCACTGCCACGGTGACAGGGTCGGCGATGAAACGCTTGGTTCGCTGGAGTAGGGCATCAAGATTCCACCTTTCCCATAGATGGGTCGTTGCCGATGTTTGCTGAAGCACCCGCAGATTCTCTTCTTCACTTTTTTTGCTCAATAATACAAGCCGCTGTCTTGCATCCATCATGGAGTGAAGGGGTGGCTCAAATGAGATCTTGATCGCCGACGGTTTTTTGTTGAGAAGATACTGTTGAGTAGAGCTGACATACCCAATCACCATATGATCCGCACAGATCTTCGTCATATGGCACCATATCGGCAATCGTGGCAGCCTTTCATAATACATGACTAGATGCTGCAATGAATCTACATGATCCGCATTCATGTGAGAACATACACGCTCAGACACTTTCGCAATGAGATCTTGCGTTTCGTCCATCTTGCTGTGTGGAGAAGATTGGTTCTTGGCGTTGAAAGTGAAACTTGACCAATGAATTGAATTACTAGCAGATGTACGATGAGAAATGACTGTACTTGACTATGGAACAAAATTGGATAAATGAATGCTGTAAGGTTCTAATGCTTTGTCTCCCCTGGAGGTACCTCAGCCTTTTCATCAATCTTGTACTTATCGTTGATGAAAGCATCGGCCACCGAGGCCTGGTAACCAGCGTCAATATCGGCAGCCATCTGCGAGCGACCGATACCAAAGTTGTCGTTCGGGTACCATTGGATCATCTGGTCTTTCAAGCGGGCCGGGTTGAAAAATGCATTCATAGTGTTAATTTCCCGCAACTGCTCGTTTTCCTGCTCCTCTTCGGGATCCTCCATCTGGATGGTTTGCGCGCCGGGCGCGGAACCCATGGCCTTCATAGCGATACCATGATCCTGTGGGAACGCTTGGGCATCTGAGTAGTACTCATTCTTGTCGGGCAGCAAAACAGGCATGGTACCATCCTTGCCGTCTGAAAACGGAACAACCGACATGTCTTGCTCCTTCTGGGCCAAAAGATCCGGAATCTGAGCCATCTCCTTCTTGTACCATGATGTCATATAGTAATGGTAGACAGCCACAAGCACACCAAGCACGATCGTCAGAATACCCATGGCGATAAACGATTTATTATCACCAGTGTTAAACAGGTACATGAGAGCCACCAACAGGCATGAGAGGTAAGCACAAATGAAGGTGTAATGAATGGCTTTGACGAAGAAGGCGCCAGCTGTCTCCGTGCTGGGTTGGACGTCAAAGACATACAGGAATAGGTAGCGGAATGCCAAATAGTACGTGAAGAATGTCACTGAGGCAAACCCGTTGATCACTGGTTGTAAAATCATGTACACGAACGTGAGAACCGTAATAAATAACGTAGCAGGATACAAGACACCCCAGGCAGGCGCAGCCATGTCATTGCGCAAGTGCCAAAGTTTGCGCGGTGTTGCACCTAGGAAATTGAGCTTGATATAGTACAAGATAAGAGGAACGAGTTGCAAAAACTTACTTGCTGCGCCAGAGAGACCTAGCAAGAACACGTATTCAAGGTAGAATGACGACACACGCGGAATAGCACTCGAAATTGTCTGAACGAACTTTTCAGGGTCATGAACGGCATGAGAAAAATCACTGAGCTTCTGCTGAATACCAGACAGAACAGTGAATATAATAAAGTTCTGAATCACCATAAAGATGAAAAAGCGGGTCATTAGGCTGAGCTCAATCAAGTTCTTACTCGGAATACCACTCATTCTGGCGTTATAGCGGAGCCATGGGGGCAGCAGGCTGTTCAATACAGCGAGAGCGGCAGTGGGAAGCACGGCCTTAATAATACCCTTTGGGACGTTGGGGATACTCTTGATCCAGCCCAGGAACGACACTTTCTCACTCATGTAGTCAACATTCGAGAAAAGCGACACCACAGCCACAGGAATGGACCAGAAAATCACCGTCACCCAAGTCACACCCCAACAACACGCACTCCGGACCTTGCGTTCGTATGGGTTGAAGTTCATGTTCTTCCATACGACGTCGTCAGGATGCATCTCCACGTATCGACGATCCATCTGCGTCTTGTTCTCGACTGGTCGAAAACTGGCACCTCTGTAAGCACCTTGCATTGTATTGCAAAGAATGAAGGCGCTACTTTGCGGTGGATACGTCTCGTAGTCATCAATCACCTTTTGGCGCGATTCCTCAATCTCGCGGTTCAAACGCGTAAGCTCTTCGCGGCTGTAGTTGATCGTGTCAACCTTCTCACCAAAACAAGGAATTTTCCCAAGACGGTGGGTAGGGCGCTTCTTTTCAGGTACGTAGCGATCAGACACGTCGAGGGAAGGCACATCATCTTCAGAGACGGACAAAGGATCAACCTTGCCCTTCTTCACTTTCTTAGCGGCCGTACTGATCAGTTTGCAAACGGCTCCCTCCAATTTTGTGGCGAGCTTGTCACGCTTCTCGACCAGATCAGGCAGCTCTTTAAGATTGCGGTTGATCCAGACACGCTTCACGCCACCAGGAACGTTACCATAAAGCTCTTTCATCTTTGTTTCGCTCAACAGTTCATTTGGCACACTGCTTACAAGGAATGTCTTGGCCTGATTCGTGTTACGATGCTCAGGCGATGTCAAAAATTCTTTCCGCAAGCGAATAAAGTGCTTCATAACATCGTGAATGTTAAATACGATCCATGCCATAAAGATGTAATGCATGATCAGGACACCTGCACTTCGCTTTTGCTGTTGCTCATTTTCATTCACAATGTTACCAAAGATAAACATGTTGAATCCAGTACCACGGCCATCGCCACCTTGTTCCTCTTGGATAGGTAAGTCCGCAGCATACAAGGGCATGAACACGATCCAAGAAAGAATCCAAATCGGCACAAAGATACGGAGCATCAGGACCAAGAACCATATGAATGAATAAGCATCGAAACCATTAATGCGCAGAATCTCAGCGTCTGGCACGCGTAGGAACTGTCCGATCCATTTGAAAGCATCAGTTGGTAGTGGCTGTGTGTTTCTGCTGGGCGGGAGGGCGCGGTACGTTTTGGGTTGATAAATCGCTGGAAAACGAGGGCGCAAGAAAATAAAGCAGGACAAAAAGATACCAGAGAGGATGAGTGCCAAGACGACAGCTGAAATAACGGCGGACGTCGACGTGTCCTCCTGCGCCTTGACGCCATAAGGCGAAGTCAGACCTATTAGAAAGAACAAACAAACATTGCGTTTGTTGATCATGGCGGCACCAAATCGTGGGGCGCGCTAGCCTCTTTGTGGGCAAAGAAAATGTACCAAGCGCTGGACGCCAAGCGCGAACACTTTTAGATAAGGGGTTAGAACATTTCTGTTGGAATTTTTTTCAACATGATTCCGAATGAACTGCAAGACGGAGAAAATTCCTCTGACACGTACATGCATCGATCTCATTGGTTCGCGATATATTGAGCAACTACATGATGTTTGTGTGTCCAATCACCTAAGTCATGCCACCGTATCGACCCTGTCGCATTACGTTATAGTCGTGCCCCTGTCCTGCGGTAGTGTGGGCGGTGAGTGCGTCTTTAGTACCATGGGAGCAGCGCAAGATGTGCGCGTAATTGTCGAATTTGGGTAAGCGAAATGTTGTAGCGAAGAGGGCTGACCACGGTGTCAGCGGCGGTACAGAACTGTTGCTTGCCCCACCACATGCAAAGACGCACGACATTGTGCTACCAGCATCGGCGTCGGATGGAGGCAACAGGCCCACCATGAGCACACTGGTGGAATATATTCGTACACACCTGATCAAAGAGCGCGAAGAGCTTTTTGTGGAGAATGATCATGTTAGGCCGGGTATTCTCGTTCTCATTAACGATAGCGATTGGGAACTCGAGGGTGAAATGTGCTATGAACTCAAGTCAGGGGACCGGGTTGTCTTCATTAGTACATTGCATGGTGGTTAAGCGTATATCATGAACATGCCGAGTCATTACAGCGTTCGTTCATCTATGTAGGCCCAGGGTCGTCATTGAACTGTGATGCGCGCGCACTCTCTTCGGCCTGCTTGACCGCTTGGTGAACCGCTTTGTCATGCAAGTCATGTGCTGTGTCTTCATTCAGCTCGGCCACAGTAATCACGCGAAATTCGTCACTGGTACCATGAACTGCTTCAACGATATATGGCCCGGGGGCTTGAAATGTGCGCTCGGACTCGGCGAGATTCAACGACTCTGGTCCATAGTCACTAAATGTGATAGACGACGACATGGACTTGGGCGTCTGCAGAGGCGTCTTGTCTGCCTGCATTCCCGGGGACAATTCACTCTGTGGTCTACTGCCCGTTCGTCGGTGTCCAATCTTCTTGATAGACACCTTGTCATGTGCTTTGCTTTGTGGCATCGTGCCATATTTAGAAGAACGACTAAAACTGCGCGTTCGGCTCATTGGGCCAGGTCCCATGGTACCGAAACTGTTGTGCAAGGGTACCTTATTTGGCCCTCCGTATTTACGGCGTCGCTCAATAATGCCACGAATGAGCGGCTGCCATTGGTCGTGCTTGGCACCTGACGGCTTGGTACGGACGACCTTGATTTTATTGTGCACGTCGACAAATACGTCCGTCTCATCCACGATCTCTTCACCAATCATTTCCTCGATAATGTCTTCCAATGTCACTACGCCCATGGCACCCGATGGCTCACCGGGGTGCTTAGACACTAGGATCATATGAGAGCGACCCACCTGCATATAGTTGATGGCATCGAGTAGGTTCAAGTCTGGCGAGGTTTCTGGCAGAGGTGTGAGATGGAAGCGCGAGACGGGCCAAGCATCTTCTGGGTCGTATTGGATCAATTGCTTGACGAGCAACATACCAAGAATGGCATCGGGGCGGTCATTCTCATGAATGGGTACACGCGAATAGCCCGATTGGACAAGCTCATCCACACCAGCATCATCGAGAACGTGATCAATGGGTAAAGTGTACACATCCTCGATAGGTGTCATAACGTCTGCCACTGTTTTGTCGTTCAAATCCAGGACGGCGCGGATGATGGTCACCTCATCATCGTTTAAATGCTCAGTTCCAATTTGCTGATGCAAAGAAACAAACGTCTTGAGTTCTGCTTTGCGATATGTGGTTCCGTGCTCTTCGCCAAGGCAATAGTCGAGGAGCTTGGCCGTGGGCCATGCAACTGGTGCCAGTACAATCATGGCTCCGTGCACAAGCGGAGCGCATAGGGCACCAATGGAGAGACCATAGCGAGCACAGATTGATTGAGGCACGATCTCACCAAAGATGACAATAAGGATAGTAGATAGAATGACAGCTGTGAGTCCAGAGCCAAATTCAGACAAAAAGATCGGAAGCGTTTCATTTACAATCACATTGCCGAGCAACAAAACCACCAGGACCCAGTGCCTACCACGCTCAAGCAAGCGCATGACCTTGGCCGCATTCTGCCTCTCTTGATCTGTACCGGATGTCATGAGAACCTGCAGGTTCACCATATCGAGACCCATAAGACCGAGCGTCAGACCCGCAAATACCCCACCGAGCAGCACAAGGAAGGCGATCATCAGAATATCCATAATTTTTTTCCATGGCTCGTTATGCTCAATAGGTACCTCTACATGGTCCCGAGGCCTCGTCATCGCCATTGCAGACGTGGTCGGTGCAGCCCACATCACGACGGGTGAGGCACGAACCGCCATGAAGGCGGAGTGAAATACGTAGGCGAGTAGTGCCAGAACGAGCTTCGTTGCTGACGCAGGAGCTATACCATGCCCTGGACCGTGCGGTCTCGTGCGCTCCAGGGAATGCATACCGACGGCCTTCCTTGGCAACGTGTGGAAGGGTCTTAATAGTCTGTCCACACGGCTACGTTGGCTCGTGGGCAGTCGCCCATCTACCCATTTCGGCCGAGACCCAACGCCTCTTTTTTTCTTCCTGCACATACCTTGGGAACGACCGCGAACCATATCACATCGTCTAACGACATGACGACGGTGCAGCGCATCAAAGAGATCGAAGATGAGATGGCCCGCACGCAGAAGAACAAGGCCACTGCGTATCATCTTGGTCAACTTCGCGCGAAGCTCGCCAAGTTGAAGCGTGAACTGATCGCTCCGAGCAGTAGTGGCGGCGGCGGCGGCGGTATGGGCTTCGATGTCGCACGCACGGGTATTGCCAGCGTTGGCTTTGTTGGGTTTCCATCTGTGGGAAAGTCGACACTTATGTCTGGGCTGACAGGGACGACGTCCGAGGCAGCTGCCTATGAATTCACAACGCTGACGACTGTCCCAGGTACCATGGTCGTGCGTGGTGCACGTATTCAAATTCTCGACTTGCCTGGTATTATTGAAGGTGCGAAAGATGGCAAGGGCCGTGGTCGTCAGGTGATTGCTGTCGCTCGTACGTGTAATTTGATCTTTATTGTGCTAGACGTGTGCAAGCCACTGCACGACAAGCAAATTCTCGAGGCAGAACTGGAAGGATTTGGTATTCGCCTCAACAAAAAGCCCCCGAATGTTATTGTGAAAAAGAAAGACAAGGGTGGACTGGCCATCACAAATACCGTGCCGCTCACAAAGCTGGACCATGATGAGATTCGGGCTGTCATGTCTGAGTACCGCATCTCTAATGCCGACATTGCGTTCCGTGAAGATGTCACGGTCGAAGAGCTCATTGACGTCATTGAAGGCAACCGTATATATATTCCATGCATTTATGTGCTGAACAAAATCGACTCGATTTCGATTGAAGAACTCGACCTGCTGTATAAGATTCCCAAATCGGTGCCTATCTCATCCCGGATGTGGCTCAACGTGGACGAGCTTGTTGATAAGATGTGGGACGAGCTTGATCTTGTCCGTGTGTACACCAAGCCGCGTAAGTGCCCGCCGGATTACACGTCTCCTGTCGTCTTGCGCCGCGGCAAGTGCACCGTCGAAGACTTTTGCAATGCTATTCACCGTGAGATTTTCAAGCAATTCAAGTGTGCTGTTGTTTGGGGCACCTCTGCCAAGCACCCGCGCGGCCAACGCGTTGGTGGTGATCATGTGCTGGAAGACGAGGACTGCGTCACGATCTTTAAGCGTTAACCCACGGTCTCTCTCGTGCCGTTGTATTTTTGCCTATATACAAAAAAGTTACCATGCCGTAGCACTGGAACGCTGTACACCTTCCCAACGAGGAATGGTATGTCCAATATCTGGCTGTGCATCTGCGAGCGCTTCTCGCACGGCGCGTGACTTGTCCGAGCGAATGCCAAGGGAGGGAGCACCACGATTTAGTCCTTCGAGCAGCACACATGCCTTGCACAGCTCGTTCGACGAAATATAGCCGCACCGTGCACACGTACGTTGGACGGCACGCTTCACTTGCCCGGCCACATGGAGATTCTCGCCGCTGTGAATGATGTCGATTATGCTGGAGGGCCGGATACTTTCGAGGTCCTTGAGGAAGGAGCGGGCATAGCCACGGTAGGCATTCGGTGAATAAATGCATTCGGTGCTAAAGTAATCGAGTTGCTTAAAGTAGGCATACATGACGATCTCTTTTTCGTACGCATACTTGAACGGCTTGCTGCGTCGAATGCCGCTACCGCCAAACCCACTTTGGCCTCCGCCGCAGCCTTGATGTTCGTCGTCCTCCTCAGTCCCATCCGGACCCTTTGTCACAATATCAGTGCAGCGTTCCAGACGTGCAATATCACCCCGCAGAACATTCATGAGCACAGTCTCCGCCATGTCATCTGCATTATGTCCTGTTACGATGTGGTCCACACCCAGTGACGCTGCGCCGCGATCGAGTGCCTGGCGCCGAAACACACCGCAAAATGTGCAGTTGTTCTTTCGACCCACTGATGCGACAATATCATCCATGGACCAGCCATATAGCTCTTTGTAGCCAAGCACTTTGAGAGGAATGCCATACTGCTCTTGATTTCGCTTGACTGTCTCAAGACTGTCGTCGCGATAGCCTGTAATACCCTCATCAATGCTTAGCAGAAACAGCTGTAGACCGTAGTCGTACCGCTCGTTTAGCGTCTTCATGACGTATGCCAATACCGTCGAGTCTTTGCCACCACTGGCGCCAATAGCCACACGATCACCTCGCCGGAAGAGCTGAGCATTCACAATTGTCTGGTGCACCTCCGTCTCAAATACGTAAAAAAAGCAGGTGCGGCAAACAAGGTCTCCCGTCTTGGGACGGCGCAGCACAGCACGCTCCTGGCCACACAGCACACACTCTCGTGGCATAACGAAGCAGGTAAAATGGAAGAAAAAGAGTCGCCAATTGCATGTGGAGACCTTTCCGTCATGCTGCGCCGATACGTTACGTGTGGGACTCGGCGTGCCCTGACGACGACGACGCGCGTCGCATCCAAGGCATCGTCTAGTCAGCATGCACATGAAGTGCATGAACATTCTGACTATGGCGTCCGTGCGCCATTTTGGGAACGTGCCCTACTAGGCACTGGAAGCGCGTTGGGTCTCCTTGTGAGCCCGCGTCGCGGCGACCTGCTGACTGTACTTACGCAAGTCTCATCGTATCCACGTATTGATGCATTGGTGTATCAGATGCAATCGACGCATGAAGGCAGGCGCTTGTTAGTGGAACGGCCATCTATCAACTCTCATACCATCGACATCGATGCCCTGGCTCAGCTACCTACGAACTCATTTGGGCGCGTATGGTTTGACTGGCTGCGAGCGAATCACGTCAGTCCAGATGGGCGGTGCGAGGCACAGTACATGCCGACTTTCGAGACACGCTACGTTATTCAGCGCTACCGCGAGACACACGACTTTTATCATGTGCTTCTTGGTATGCCTACTTCTACGCTGGGCGAAACCGTTGTCAAGTACTTTGAGGCCTCGCATATGCATTTGCCTGTGGCCGTTCTTTCGGCCATCGGTGGCAGCGCACGAATTCTACGTGACGACGGCCAGGCGCTGCTATCACAACGCACCGCTGCCCTCGATACGCCGCAGCTCGTCGGCCTGGCTGACTGGGCCTGGCGACTCGGACAGCTTGTACGAACACCCCTCATTAGTATCGCATGGGAGCGTCGATTCGAGCAGCCTCTTGATGAGCTACGTGCTGAGCTGGGCATCGACGTACCTCCGCCTGTCCTTCTCGACATGACGCAAAGACCGCGCGCGGCTCAGCGGACCATTGCACATGTCGCGGGGCGTCGCTTCTTTGGATGGCCAAGCAAAGTGTGGGAACGTCATGGAGAGAAAGATGAGCGATACGCTAAGTCCGAGTATCGCCATCACGGTCAAGCCTAGCAATCGCTCTCGCACACTGCGATCGAGCGTCTCGCAGCTGCATCCTGTCTGCTTGTCGCATCGCACGTCGAAAGAGTGTTCGTGCTGTGGGCTTGTCATTTTGCATGGAGTAAAACATGCCAAGGTTGTATAGCAGCACAAATTGCGTGCCGAGGCACTGCTGCTTGACATGCGCAAGACGCATGTCGGACTCTGCCTCTACTGTCTTGGCGACGCCTCCGATGCGCTGTGGATCCAATCCACTGAATTGAAGCAGCCAATCTCGCTCTTCTGATGGCATATCACTCAAGAATCCGGCACGGTATGAGGTGAGACTGACCAAATCCAATCCCTTCGTCGCCCATGCAATGAGATCGGAC
>ERZ500990.61-NODE-61-length-37420-cov-8.994514_pt1 | contig 37420 bp, 38 predicted proteins | sample MGYA00248876_ERZ500990 | MGnify/ENA primary metagenome ERZ500990 (study PRJEB25958, sample SAMN03398517) | human skin metagenome | study: EMG produced TPA metagenomics assembly of the Human Skin Microbiome Metagenome (human skin metagenome) data set.
CAACCGTGGGGTCCAAGACGTGTTCATCGTCTGTTGCGACGGGCTCAAAGGCCTGCCGGACGCCGTGGAGGCAACCTGGCCGAATTCCATGGTGCAGACCTGCATCGTGCATCTGATCCGGGCGGCAAATAGGTGGGTGTCTTACCAAGACCGCAAACCCGTATCCAGCGCGTTGCGGGAGGTCTACACCGCGCCGAATGAGGACACCGCCCGCGCCGCCCTGGACGCGTTCGAGGCGTCCGAGCTGGGACGGAAGTATCCGCAATCGGTCAAAGTCTGGCGCGACGCCTGGGACCGGTTTGTGCCGTTTTTGCAGTTCCCGCCTGCGGCACGGCGGGTACTCTACACCACGAATTCGATCGAATCGCTGAATGCTGAGCTGCGGAAAGCCACCCGCAACCGCGGCCAGTTCCCGAACGATACTGCGGCGCTGAAAACGCTGTGGCTGATGATCTGCAACATCGAGGACAAGCGCGCTGCCCAGCGAGCGAAGAAAGCGAAGCGCGCCATCGAATGCAGCGGCTATATTGAAGGAGCGAAAGCCACCGGGTGGAAACAAGCCATCAACCAACTAGCCGTGGCTTACCCCGACCGATTCGCGGACTACTTGTAAACCAACCCCCCGCACACAAAGAATCGGACACTCTCCAGCAGCGCACGAGCACGTCGATGACGGCCTGGTCGTAGGTCACCACGGGTTCGCAGGTCTTGCGGGGCCAGGGGTCTTACCTGCGACCTGTCGACGGATCATCTTGCGGGCATGATCTCGGTGCCATCCAGTGACCTGGCAGATCGCGTCGAGGATCTCGCTTTTCTCCTGTTTGGTTGCCTTGGGCCACTTCGCCACCTGGGACGCCAGGATTGCCTTACGCTGAGCCAACTCCAACTCCATCTACTCACCTTGACCCACGCGGGCACTTTCAGATGAGTCAACGAAGCACTCCACGCGGGCATCTTCGATGAGTCAACGCGGTCGGTTGATCCGGTAACAAAGCTCTGCTAAGATCAATCCGTGACCATTTGAGCGTTTCCCTGACCTGCGTCCGAGGCCGTCTGCCCGGCAGGTTTCGTCACGTCTCCGGGATTTCGCTCATGCCTCACGTACTTGCTTCATCGTCGTTCACTGCCACGGGGTCGCATCTGCGAGTGGATGGTCTTTCGTTCTCCTACCCTGATCGGCGGGTACTCACGGATTTGTCGTTCGTCTTACCTGCTGGTGCCCGGGTAGGGCTGATCGGGGAAAACGGGTCGGGGAAGTCCACCTTGCTCAGGACGATCGCCGGAGTCTTGAAGCCGACATCGGGAACGGTCACTGTGAATGCGCCTGATGCCGATGCGCCAGTAATTGGGCTGCTTCATCAGGAGTCCCCGTTCTCCGCAACTGAGAACATCGAGAATGCCATGGAGACTGCGGTCGCCCCGTCGCGACGCGCAGCCGAAGACGTCAGCAGACTCGGTATCGCTCTTGCAGACAGCCCCGACGATCCGGTCACCGCCGACGCCTATGCACGTGCACTGGAAACGGCCGAGCGTCTTCAGGCGTGGGAGATCGAGGCGAGGATCTCAGCGATGTTGACTGGGCTCGGGCTCGGGGACATCGACCGCGACCGGTCGATAGGGACGCTCTCCGGTGGGCAGCGAGCTCGGCTCGCTCTGGCGTGGCTACTGCTGAGTGCACCGGATGTGCTGCTACTGGACGAGCCGACCAACCATCTTGATGATGCCGCGACCGCATATCTCGTTAGCGTGCTCACGACGTGGCGAGGGCCGATACTAATTGCCAGTCATGATCGGGCTTTCCTCGATGACACGGTCACGTCGCTGCTTGACCTCGACCCCTCGCCACTCCCGCACGCGGTCGCGGGACCTCTGGTTGAGGACGGCACGGGAACCGGGATCGGCCTCACCCGCTTCACAGGCAGCTACAGCGACTACCTGACCGCACGAGCTCAAGCACGGCAGAGGTGGGAACGGCAGTATCGCGATGAACAAGCCGAGCTTTCCCGGCTTCGTACAGCGGTGAAGGACCAGCAGACGGCGGGACACTCGGATTGGCGCCCGCGTACCGAGGTACGCGGGGCACAGAAGTTCTACGCTGACCGCAACGCGCAGGTCATCTCTCGCCGCGTCAACGACGCTCGCGCACGCCTGACAGATCTCGAAGACCGCCAGATCCGGAAGCCGCCACGGAAACTTGAGTTCCAGGGGCTCACGGTTGCCGGCGACCCACGTCCCATCGGCGCCCTCGAACCCGTGCTCACCACCGTCAACGCGGCTCTGAAAGATCGGCTCCCGCCCACGTCGCTCAGCATCAGCCGAGGCGAGAAGTGGCTCATCACCGGCCCGAACGGGTCAGGGAAATCGACCTTGCTCGGCCTGCTCACCGGCACGCTGAAACCAACCAGTGGGCAGGTCACGCGCACCCCGGTGGACCACGTACGGCTACTTGCGCAAGAAACCGCTCTACCTGACCCCTATGATCGCGGCCCCACTCGCACCGTGCTCGACGCTTACACGGATTTGGTCGGTGCGGAACGTGCGGCACGGGTGCCGCTGGGCACCTTCGGGCTGATCGCTAGTCGAGACCACAACCGACGTGTGCAGGAACTCAGCGTCGGCCAACAACGTCGGCTTGCCCTCGCGGTAGTGCTGGCTGACCCGCCAGAGATCCTGCTGCTGGATGAGCCGACCAACCACTTTTCGCTCAGCCTCGTCACCGCACTCGAAGATGCACTCGTCCAATACCCTGGCACCGTCGTCGTTGCCTCACACGACCGGTGGCTGCGCAAACGATGGCAGGGCCAGCGGCTGACACTCCCTGAACCGTGCTGACAAGCACAGTGCGCCGAATCGAGGCGCAACTGTACCTGCAGCCAGAACCGAGCACCCGCTGTGCCGTCGCCAGCTCAGATGGCGAGGACGGCATGGCCCGATTCACCGTGACGCCCTTCACGGCATGGAACGGAGGGTTACGGACTTGCCCCGTCAGGGCCATCATCACGATCACGTCGACGAAGATCACCGGATAGATCGCATCCAGCGGCCTGCTCGCCCATTAGGGGCTCTTCACGATCGAGGGTGTAGGTGGGGTCTGAATCCTCCGGCTTCGAGCAGACTCCTCGCGATGTAGTTGGTCAGGTTCCGGAAGCCGAGGGCGGTGCCGCGCAGGTGTTCGAGCCGCCCGTTGATGGCCTCGGTGGGGCCGTTGCTGGTGCCGGGCCGGTCGAAGAACGCGAGGATGTCCGCGGCGCGCTGCTTCAGGGTGCGGCCGAGCTTGTGGATCTCGACGAGCGCCGCGGGGACGCCGGTGGTGACGGCATCGATCACGGCTTGCATCATCTGCTTGCCCTTGTCCTTGTCTGGTTCGCGGTAGGCGGCGATGACGCGCTGGTAGATGCCCCAGGTCGCTTCCACTTCGACGTGTTGCTCCGCGGCGAACAGCGCGGTGAGCCGATCGCGTTGCTTGTCAGTGAGGAGGCCACCGCCGGTATGCAGTGTGCGGCGAGCCTTGTAGAGCGGGTCCCCGGCGCGGCCTCGATGCCCGAGCGTGGCCTGCTGGACCCGTTGCCGGCACCGGTCCAGGCCATCGCCGGCGAGGCGGACCACGTGGAAGGGATCCATGACCGGGACCGCGGCGGCGGTCTTGAAGCCGGTGAACCCGTCCATCGCGACCACCTCGATCTGCTTGCTCCATTCCTTCGGGCGGCCCGCGAGCCAGTCCTTGAACACGGCCTTCGAACGACCCTCGACCATGTCCAGCAGCCGAGCCGGTCCCGTTTTGTTCCGATTCGGGGTGAGGTCGATGATCACCGTGACGTACTTGTCACCCTTCCTCGTGTGCCGCCAGACATGCTCGTCGACGCCGATCGTGGTGACCCCGTCGAACCGTGCCGGGTCATCGATCAGCTGCCGCTCCCCTTCAGCGAGGACCGCACTGTTCGCCGCGGACCAGGACACGCCCAACCCGGCGGCGACGCGGGACACCGAGAGGTGGTCGAGGACGAGGCCCGACAACCCCCAGGCCAGCCCACCGCGAGAGATCTTCGCCCGCTCCGGCGCGGCCTTGGACGTGTCCTGGCGCCACACCCGCCCGCACCCGGAGCACTTGTACCGACGCACCCGGATCAACAACGTCGTCGGCCGATGCCCGAACGGTTCATGCGCAAGCCGACGCGCCACCGTGTCGCGAGCCACGCCCTCGCATCCGCACTTGCGACACCAGCGATCCGGTTCAGCGACGCGACACTCGATGACCGCACGATCCGGCTCCACGATCTGCCCGACGGCCTCAAGACCGAGCTCATCGAGTCGGCAGAACGTGGTCAGGGAGGGCGCGGTGAAGGTAGCGTGGAGCACGTCGAGGTCTTCCGGATGGGCAGTGCAGGAACTTCCATCCTCGTGGAGACCTCGACCCCTACCAGACCACCGACACGCTCAGGCGACTACACCCTCGATCGTGAAGAGCCGGATAACTAGCTCCATGAGGAGGCCAGCTGGGTCAACACCGAATCATCATCCAGCAACGAGGATCATCGGCATCGTCGAGCGCCCACGAGTACAAGATGTGCTCTACGGCGTAACCAACAGCGTCATCAGTAAGGTTGTCGCGCCGATAATGTTTACGAGCCGAGGCCGAGCCACTGGTTAACCGCAGCACGGATCGCGTCAGAACGCGTGGTCAATCCTTCGTCAGGGGCTCGTTGTGACAACGCCTTGAGAGTGTCCGCGTCGAAGCGCACAGGGACCACAGTGCCCGGGCCCCTCCCCACCGGTGGGCGACCACGTCGAGACGGCGGAAGCATGCTGAGGTCATAATCAGCTTCTGCTTCATCCGCCCATGCTTGTATCTGACTGTCGGCCACCGGTAGATGCTCACCTACACTCATATCGTATACGATTGGTGAAGTTATGGCTCCTCTATGGCGCATCGTGGAGCTGGGTGCGGACCGGACACGCCATATACCATTTTAATTCCAGTCGAAGAGTCTGTATTCCCTTCACACTTTTGAAGGTATGAAGAGGCCCCGATATGCAGGGCGGACCCAAAATTTTTCTCAGCTGTGAGGACGAACTGTCTGTAGCCTGTCCCAGGTCTCGTACAAGATGCGCCCGTCGATGGTGAGCGGTTTGTCTTGGTCGGCCAGCCAGCCGCCTATCTGGTCAACGATCCACGCGGTGTCGGCACCGATCGGGTTCCAGCCCCGCATATCGATGCCACGCCACCCTCGCATCGGCATCCCTAAGGTTGCTACCCGCCGACCGGCTACTACAGCCACCGTTTGCCCGTCAGGAGACCACATGGCCTGCACGGAGGGGATGAGTTCTGCTACCAGTTCCACCGGCTCCATCCATGGCGGGTCAACCTCGGGCATGTCGACCATGTTTCCTGCCCGGCAGGTGCGGGCAGGCCAGGCCATCCGTCGGCGCCACCACCACACTGCGGCGGCTACCCAGGCCACCCATCCGGCTCCCAATACGGCCACAGCCCACGGGTGTCCCCACAGGCAGGCGGCACCGATAAAGCCCCACCCCAGCCAGCCGATCCCGGCCATGATGGCCTGGATCCCCGTGATCGCCGCGAGCCATGTCACTCCGGCCACGAGCGGAACCGAGGTCATCCACCACGAACCTACGAACCCGGGAGAGGGGGCGAGGGCCTCCAACGCCTCATGCCAGCCGATCCCGGCCTCGACCCCGGCGGCGGCTACCACGATCGCGGCGAGCGTGCCGGGCCGGGTGTGGCGTAGCCGCGGGGTGGCATCGATGAAGGAGACACTCCACGACCACGAGGGGGTCAAGGGGTCGACGGTGTTGTCTGGGGCCTCTACGTCGGGATCATCCTCCCCCGCTAGGGCGGCATCATAGGAGGCGCGGGAGTCCGGGTCAGACAACACTTCCCAGGCGTGCTGGGCGGCCGTGAACGCCTGGGGGTCGCCGCCGGCATCGGGGTGGGTCGCTTTCGCGGCACGACGCCACGCCGTCTTGATCTGGTCATCAGTGGCATCAGGGCACACCCCCAACACCTCATACAGCGTCGGACTATCAGGAGTCATCGCCGTGTAACAACAGACTCCAACTCGCCGACCGGAAGCATCTGCCCACCGGCCTTCTCGATATGGACCGTGCCCGTGTGTCCTAGTACCGACCAGATCACATCCCACGACGTGATTGCGGTGACCTGATAACCGCCTTCCGGGGCTGCCTGCTGGTAGGTGTACCCGCATGTCGGGGACGGGGATCCTGGCTCCACAGACGGCGACCACGGGGTTGTGGCATCACAATGCACAGTGTGACCATCACCCATCTCGAACGACAGCCCGTTACGTCGAGCCGTCAGAGACACAGCCTGACCCATGAACGTCAACGATTCACGCTTGGTAGCAGTCGGGTCATTCACGGACAACCACAAGGCCTGGCCCACCGCCGCCGAATGCCACCGGTTCAGACTCGGGTCAGGGGCAATGACTGGTCGGGCCCCAGGCAGGACCATCTTCATGGCCGCGTGCCGGCCCACCTGGGCCGGGTCAGGCGGGGCAGCTTTACCCGACGGGTCTGCCTTGCATTTTTTCGTGAAGTCATCGGTCTGGCTCTTACGCTCTGCCGGGGACAGAGCTGCCGATCCTGCCCCGTCCAGGTATGACTTCATCATTCGGCACGCATAGCTGTCTGCTGAGCCATACCCATGGTCAACAGCCCAGGCATCAGACTCAGACATTCCGTCAATGGCTGTGGCTTCATGGTCATCGCGGTGAGGCTTTTTATCCCGATGACCCGAGTCCCCGTGGTGGGGTGTGCTGCCGCGGTGGGAATGATTCCACACGTCTACCGAAACGTCGTACCCGGGACCCTCAGTGTCCACTTTTCCATCCATACCGCCTCTATCGGCGAGGGCGGGGAGTGCCGTGGTGGTCATAGCCAGGCCCAGAAGGCCGGCGGTGATTACTTGACGTCGCATGAGGGAACCTCCACTCCGTTACGTGCGATCATCTTGACGGTGCCTGCCTTGTCGCGGGCATACCAACTATCGAGATGGATGATGACTCCATGGCTGGCTTTTCCATTGCGGTCCACGGTTCGGACGGAGCTGTGGTCCTCGCATGATTCCAGGGCGATAGCCGCTTCGGGATGAGTCGTATCGCCGGTCTTCTCGCGTACGGCCGTGATGGTTGAGGTCCCTGACTTCCAGTGGATGCCTAGGTCGTAGACCTTGTGGTTGAACGTCGTGTAACTCTTGAGGGCCTGGCCGGAGGCGTAGTTGGTGATCATGAGTGGGGCCGGCTGGTTGGGGGCTAGGCCTCCCATCTTCTCCAACTCGAAGTCATTTTTGTGGATGGTGCGGTAGACCTTTTCGGCTTCGGCGGCACTGACGGCCCCCGCCGATGGCGTCGGGCTAGAAGTGCGGCTCGCCGATGCTGTCGATGTTGTGGTGGGGGTACTCGGTGTCGGCGTGGGAGCCGACGTTGATCCTGCTGAGTGGCAGCCGGTGAGGGCTGCTACGGCGATGAGGGCAGTGCCGATACCAAGACGATAATGGTGCATAGGGACCTTCCTGACGGAGATGAGTGCAGGGGAGATCATGATGCTCTCCTGTCGGCGTGGGTGACCGTATCGATGATCCGGGTGGTGTCCTCGTTGAGGTCGACGCCCAGTCGGCGTGCGGTAGCCGACAGGTGATCAACTAGCTCGGCGACCTTGTCCATGTTGCCGGCCTGGTATTCGGTGCGCAGACAACCGGCGACCAGGTCCTCATGATCGGGAGACACCAGTAGCCCTTGGGTCAGCGCCCACCGGGCCAGCCCCAAGTCTCCGGCTTCCAGGGCCCGGTCTGTCACTTGGAGGGCAGCATCGACGATGCGGGCCTCCACGTGGTACATCGACGCCCTGAACTGGCGAAGTTCCGAGTCAGGAACCCCAGCGAAGACCCGTCCGCGGCCCAGCTTCAAAATGGCCACCAGTGTGGCCGTCTCAGCGGTGTTAATGCCTGCCCCGGCCACAGCAGCGTCGATCAGGTCCACATCTGTGACGATCCGCTCATCGAGCCGGTAGCCGCGCGTCGCCGCCGGCATGTAAGCCACCCCGGCATCGTCGGCTCCCAACCAGTGTCGCAGGTGTGTAGCAATCGAGCGCACCGTCGACGCTGATAGCCCCAAATCATCGGCGATAGTCGCCCCCGATGCTCCCGGATGCTCAGCGATGTAGAGGGCCAACTGTTGGCAGCGCCACGGGGAGCGCCCAACGGTTCCAGTGGCACCTGTGATGTCGGGGTGGCCGATGATGGATAGGACCGGGTGGTCGGAGCTCAGCGGGTCGATGTCGTCGATGGGGAAGGGGGTGTCGGTGCCGGGTTGGTCGGTGTCGACGCGAACCTGGTTGGTGGTCTGGTCGGTGTTGTCGAGGGCCTGGTTGGCTTCGTCGATGATGTCGTCGATGTCGACGCTGGATAGGTCGATGCCGCCGGTCAGGGTGGTCAGGCGGATATTCGGGCGGGCTCGCCTGCTCGGGGTAGATTCTTCCTCGTTGGTGGGGTCGGTGGTGGGCTCGTCGTCGGCGTCGTGGTTCCACCAGCTGGCGGGTTCGTAGTCTGCGGCGGCGGAGTTGGCGAGTAGTTCAACCATGCGGTTGTACAGGTCGGGGGAGAGGGTTTGGGGGTGGATGTGCCAGCCGAGGGGAGCCAGGTCGGCGGCTAGTGGGTCACCTGTCAGGGTGAGGGACCATTCGTCTGGGCTGGTGGGGCTGGTTGTTACCGCGGCGACTGACACGCGGGGAAGAGCCTCGACGAGGCTGGCGAGGCGGTTGCGGTGGTCTTCGGTGAGTTCGGTGTCGAGGAGGATCACTTCGGCGTCGAACCCGTCGGAGATGGCGGGGTCGGCTCGGTGAGCGGCGAGGGGGTTTCCTTCGGTGAGGATGTGTCGCTGGTCGTCGGCGCGAGCTTCTAGGGTGGTGAGGAGGGTGTCCACGTCGGTGGCGCGGGTCAGGGTCGGAGACTCTAGTGCGTCTTCTAGGCCCGGGCACACCTGGCCGACGAGGGTGACGTTGACTTCGTCGGACCAGTCGCAGGTGGCCAGTTCCACGGCGATCGCGGCGAGGGCCGCGTCGACCTGGTCGTCATCGGCGATCAGGTGCAAGGTTCCTGCGGCTTCCAAGTCGATGAGGATGTGGGCGCCGTCGTCGTCGCGTCCCAGTGTGACCAGAGACGGCCACGGAGCCGCTTGGTTGTCATCGGTGTGGGCTAGCAGGTCGTCGATCCGGTCGGCGGTGAGGGTCCACACCGATCCGTCGGCGGCCAGCTCCACCGCCTCGGGATGGTCGGGGGCCGCCTGGGATAGCAGCAGGTCGATCCGGTCGTCATCGACGCGGGCGGCCAGCAGGGGTGGCAGCGGGTGCCCGCAGTGGTGGCACCATGCGCCGATCGCGCGGAGCGCCTGGTCGAGGCAGGTGATCGTCAGAGTGTCAGTCGCCCCGGTGCTGCGCAGCGCTATCTCGGCAGTTTGGGCGTCCGGGCTGGGCAGGGTCATGGCCTTGCCGCGGGGCTGGCGGGTGAACCGGGTCCGGTAGCGGCGGTTGAGGGTGGTGATCAGTCCGGCGACCAGCACCAGTCCGACGCTGGCGGTCAAACCCACCTGGATTGGGGACAGGGCGTCCTCGTTGCTGGCCTTGTCCGCTGCGGCGGTATCCGTATGGAGTGGGTGCTCGTCGCTGGTCGAGTGGCCGGCAGAGGCCGGAGCTGGGGTCACCGTGTGGGTCGGAGTAGTTGGGGTGGCCGGCGTCGGGGCGGGCGTGGCTTTGTGGGCAGGCGCAGGCCGTCGCGTGGGCGTGTGGGCTGGGGTGGCGGCCTTCGCGTGGGTCGACGCCGAGTGGTGTGGCGGCGTGGCGTCGTGGCGGAGGGGCCCGGGGATGACGAGTTTTTGGCCCACGGCTAGATCGGAATGGGCATCGATACCGGAAGCTTCAGCGATTTTATGGTACTGGGCGCCGTCACCGTAGTAGTGCTCGGCGATCTCCCACAGATACTCCCCCGCTTTAACCGAATGAACTGCGGCCGTGTTCTCGGGAACCGGCAGGATCAGTTTCTGGCCGACTTTCAGCTCTGAGTGCGGGTCGATACCGGAGGCTTCGGCGATACGACGGAATTGGGCGCCGTCACCGTAGTAGTGCTCGGCGATCTTCCACAGGTAGTCGTTGGCCCGCACCGTGTAGGTCTTCCAGATTTTCGGAGTGGTGGAGGCGTCCGGGGCCTGAGAGGTGGTGGCGGGGCTGTCCTGGGCGGGGGCCGCGTGTGCCGGTCCAGCCTGGGCGGCGACCGCCACATGGGTGGCCTCGGCGGCGTGAGCCGTGCTTGTGGCTGCCGGTGCGGCCGCGAACGCGGCAATGAGAAGACCGGCTGCCACTCGGCGCACTAGGCGAGGGCCGGGCATGTGCCAGTGCAGCCGCTGCCCTGAGAGCATCGTCACCGCTTCGGCTGCGACGGCCAGGGCGAACCATGCCCACCCGATCCAGCCGATGAGGCTGACCAGCCACACCAGCACCGACCCGGTCATGTCTGGGGTAACCAACAGATGCCGCACATGGGCCCATGACAGGCCCGAGGGTACTAGCGGGGCGCCTGCGGCCACGAGCCCGGCCGGTAAGCCGGCTATCACCACCAGCAGTGCCACCAGGGCACCGATACGACGTATCACTGTCATGGGCGTTCTCCCGGTCCCACAAGCTGAGCATGGGCCTGCCCATGCCCCCTTACCTGGCTGATTCCGATCGCTGACAGGAACACTGTCGGCCGACTTTGAGACGTGGTCACCGTGATGGTCGACCCGTCCTCCTGCACCGACCCGTCCACCCCGGCAGCAGATAGTGCCTGGCGGGCCGCTTGGACTGCTACGGCCGCCCCGTCGTGGCCAGCAAGCTGCGGTGTCGCTGCCGCATCAGTTCCGGCGCGGGATGCCGCAACCGCCGCGTCCTGGGCCGCCTGGGTTGCCGATATCTGACGGGACCCGTCAAAAACCAGGCCGGCCATGACCAGAATCACCGGCACCATGAGCAGCATCCACACCGACACCGAGCCGCCACCACGCTCATTACGGGCCATCTCAGCCTCTCCTTTCCCGATAGGTGTCTACCGGGGCAGACCCCGTTGCGTGCACCGTCCGGGACCCGAACCCAAGACCCAGCGAGGTGACACACGTGACCGTGGCGTGAACCGTGCCCGCCTGCCCGGCAGGACGGGCAAACACTGACGTGTCCACGCTCACACTCGGCGCACATGCCAGCCCACCGGACGACAGGTTCGCCGACGCCGCCTGCTGCGCCGCAGACTGAGCCGACTGTCCATCACGCTCCAACGACGCCGCACGGGCCGCAGCACCCGCCGCGCCATTCACCGCGTCCTGGGCCATCGACATCCGGCCGATACCCACAACAAACCCGATGATCACCAGCGCGATCGGCGCCCACATGAGCACCTCGACGCTTAGACTTGCTCCACCGCGCTCACTTCGCCTCACGACAGGCGCTCCTTGGGCATCGACGCTGTCGACGACACAGCAGGAAGATGCAGCCCCAGCATCGATGGGGCCCGGCCCACCACGGTCACCGTGACAGTGGCCCCGTCATCACTGACCGATATCCGCGCATCACGCACCCCGCCATGACTAGTGATCTGCGAGGCTGCCTCCTGTGCCGACCCCGGGACCGGATGGACGACACGCTGAGCCTCCGCGGCGCTTTGGGCTGCCGCGATGGTCGACTGATGGGCGTGACACCACATCCCGACCTCGATCCCACCGAATGCCAGCAGCATGATCGCAGGCATCAGCAGGAGCATCCCCACCGACGCGCTACCACCGCCACGCTGATCAGTTGTGAACCTGCTACGCATCGTCGTCAGTGAGGCATCTTCGACCTGATATAGGCCGTCACCCCGACGCCCACACCAATCACCAGCGCCACGATGACACCAATCCAAATCAGTGTCTCCACGGTAGAGCTACCACCGCCACGCTCGTCAACGATCCGGGAACGCAGGTGCGCCGCCAGCCAGGTGATCTGTTTTTTAGCCAGGTCGAGATCGGTCATCATGATTTCTCCTTCATTGTTAGGTTGTGATCAATATTGTGGTGCTTACAGGCATCATTATGAAAGGTTCGCGGCCCATATGGGGGCTCGACACGGTGTCGTTTTATCCGGCTGTGATGAGTGTGAGGGCGGCCGCCCCCAGCAAGATGAGCATGACCGAGCCGGCTTGCAGGATCGTCCACAGGCCAAGCCGCTGGGTGATCGTGGTGGATTCTTGTTGCAGGCGCAGCAGGTAGGCGTCGCGCAACTCGGCGACTCGGGCCCGGAAACTGTCGACGAGGGAGGCGCCTTCGTTTTGGAGGCGGGCGATGGAAACCACATCGGTGAGTTCGGGCAGTTTGATGTCCTCGGCTAGCCGGTCTAGCCCGTTCCACGGGTCGACGTTTTCCAGGGAGGCACGGTTGAGGACTTGACGGATCTGGACGAATAGCGGCGAGTCCGACATGTTTGCCGCATTGGTGAGCGCGTCGACGGAGGTTTCGTTGGCGAGCCGTTCCAGCACGACCAAATCGATGAATACCAGCAGCGCTTCGAACGAGTCATCGTTGGTGGGCCCGGCCGCAGCCTTCAACCGTGCTGCCGGCAGCATCCATCCAGCGCCAGCTAACGCCACACACAGCGCCGAAGGGATGAGTAGGTTCGGGGAATTCGCCCCTACCGCGATGGCTACCGCGTTGAGCAGCCACGGCAGGATCGCCCCGATCAGTGCGCAGATCAGGCGTCGACCGTAGAACGCTTCGGGGGTCGTGCCTTGGAGTCGCAGTGCGGCCCGCATGGCCGGGGACACCGACACATGGAATGTGCGGGTCACGCTGCGACCTATCCGCCCGATCCGGGTCTGGTCGACGTTCTCGGCGACGCTTGAGGTGCGACCCGACACCACCTCCAGAGCGGCAACCAGGTCAGGGCCTGGGGCTGGGCGGAACGCTGCCACGATGACCAGCAGTCCGACAGTGACGATGGCCCCGGCCAGCAGGGACAAAGCAGTAATGGTCATCGGGTCCTCCTGACCATGATCCGGGTGCGTCGACGGGGCCGCGCCATCCGATACATCTGCACTAGTGCGATGACATACATGACCACCGCCACGGCCACCAGCACCTGACCGGGAGGGGTCGCCAGCGGGGCCAGAAACGACCGTCCGATCACGAGCAGCCCCCCGAACATGGCGATCGTGACCAGTGTGATCTGGCGCACCGAGTTACGCGGCTTAGACCGCTCAGCCTCCACCTGCCGCAGCACTTTCAACCGCTGTTGGATGTTGCCAGCAATAGCCTTCAACGTTGTCGAGGCTCCCCGCGGATGAGTGGCCGCCAACGCTAGTGAGGCCAGCACCGCGTCAGCCTCAGCCGAGTCCAGCTCGTCGGCCATCCGCTGGAACGCCTCCCTCGGCTCCATACGGCCATCCAACCGGGACACCAGTTGATCCACCGACCCGGCGATCAGCTTCGGGGCCCGCGGCCGTGAGATCCGCACCGCTGTGATGATGTCTCGCCCCTGTGGCAGCACCGCAGCGACCTGACGCACCCACCGATCCAACGCCTCCATCAGCGGAATATCGGTCGGTGGGGCCGCCCCCAGCAGGGTGGGGGCCAACAACACAATGATGGGGCCCAACGCCAGCGCAGCCACCCACCCGGTGAGCACAAACAGCACGACGCCGACGAGAACAGCCAACCCCCAACGCAAATCCCGGCGACGCCCGGCCGCTCCTGTGGGACGGTGGGTGAGCCGAGCCCACCTCTGGGCCGGGCTCAGCGGGGCACCAGGTCGAGGCGGCGCCGGGACCAGCCCGTCGATGGCCAGGATCAGCCCCAACCCGGTCACGATGAGGGCGCTGGTTAGTGCGGGAGTGTTCATGAGTGGGCCTCGCAGTAATCCAGGTCTCGGGCGAAGTGAGACAGCTCGTCGGCGGCCGAACCAGGCATGAGTGGCGTAAGCGGCTGGCCTGTCCACGAGTCAGCCGTGTACACCTCGCCAAGACTGGGAGTTGTCGAATCACCAGGCGAGACTGAACGGATCTGCTCAACAAATCGCAGCCGGCTCCCATCAGGCAGGTCACGCTTACGAACAAAGACGATGTAGTCGATCGAATGACCGATCTGCAGCATGGCCTGATCCAGATCGTAGACCGGGCCCATCGAAATCATTTGGGCTAGCCGGGACGGCACCTCAGAGGCTCGCGGGGAGTGGATACTGCTCATAGTGCCAGTCCCCGACTGCATAGCCTGGAACATGGCCGAAGCCTCATTGCCGCGCACCTCACCGACAATGACCCTAGTTAACGCCTGGCGCAGGCTAGGAGGAATCAGCTGGGCGATCTCGATAGCGCCGTGCTGGGTGCCAGTCGCCGGATCCACCTCGCCGTTACCATCACGGGCGAACAGCACCAGCGTGTTTTCCCGGCCAGGCATCAGATGAGCGAACAACTCCTGATCGGTCTCCAACGTGGCGAACCGCTCCCGCATCGGAATGGCGTGGATCAACGCTCGTAAAAACGTCGTCTTGCCTGCCCCCTGCTCGCCGGCGACCACGATGGACTTGCCAGCTTGTACCGCCTCATCGAGGAACCGGGCCACTTCCACCGGCATCATTCCCCGCTGGGACAGGTCCCCCAGACTGATTTGGGTGAGCAAATGTTGGCGGATGACCACCGACGGTTGCAACGACACCTCCGAAGAGATCGCGTGGATACGGAACTTCTGTTGGTGCATGATCGTCACATCGGTGTGATCGGCGTCGAAGGCTCGCCGCGGGGTCGCATTCCTCGCCATCCGGGCGATCTGGGATTCCAGCTCGGCATCCGAGTCGGCCACCGGCGGCAGCGTTGACCGGGAACCATCGTTGTGGTCGACAACCACCTCATGGTTACCCACCACGATGATGTTTTCGGCGTCGCTGATTTCGAACAGCGGCTGCAACCGCCCCATCCCGAACAGCTGATCCCACACAGCCTTGCGGTATCGCTGGCGTACCAGATCAGGCCAGGTCTCCCCTACATCGATCTGGCGTCGGTCAGCATACGTAGACACCGCCGAGGCAATAGCAGGCTCCGCGATGGCCTGGCGAATGTCTAGCGTCGCCACCCCATCATGAGTGGAACTCCACCTGCTGATCTCAGCCTCAACCTCATCAGTGGCCGTACTGGCTAGCTCCGCGACAACCGGCCAATCCACGTTCTCCGAACGGGTCATCACCGGTTGAGCTTGGGACACCTGCTGAGAGCTGGCCCACCCCGACGACGTCGAAAACAACTCCGACGCTAATCCGGCATCAGGCTCCTGCTCTACCGAAGCTCTTGCCGCATCCTGGGAGCGCAGCTTGTCGAACGGATTATCAGCAAAACTGGCCATCACAGATCCTCCTCGTCATCAGCGTGGCGCTTGTTTATGGCATCGACGAGGCTGGCCGCCACCTTTGATAGTGAGTGGGCCAGACGTGACTTGTCGAACCGCTGCCCGACCCCGTCGGAGAGTTGGGCGGCTCCGGCCGGGTCGTGGGTAATGGCCCCGATGACCGGGAGTCGTAACGCCGAGGTGATCTCCTTGTCATTGAACTCGGCGACGCCGCGGGCCTGGCCGCCACGGTGGACAAGCAGTCCGAGACGTCGGTAGGCGCCGGCCAAGTTCATCTGCTCAGCGAGTCCCTCCACCATCGTGCGGGCGCCGGCGATGTCGCGTAGTGTCGCCTCGATCATCACCAAGATCATGTCGGCGTCCTCGACGATGGGTGCGGCGATCAGGTGTGGCGTTGAGGTCAGTGGTGTGGCTAGGCGACCCAAATCGATGATGGTGTCGATGCCAGCCTCCTCCAGTTGCCGCCACAGGGCCAGCATGAATCCCCATCGGGGGTCGATGCCTGCGCGAGACCACGGCGTGGGCGGGCCGAGGATGCCTTTGCGTCGCAGCCCGCCGACTGGGTCATCGGTGGGTAGGGGTCTGGCGATAGATTCCCACACCGTTTGGGCGTTGGTTGGAGTCGACGTCAGGTTCGCCACTGCGGCCAGGTTCGGTTCGGCGTGCTGGGAGGCTCGCAGGTAGCCCGCCAGCATGGCGTGGTGGGTGTCATCCTCGACGACCAGGCTCGATTGTGGCCAGACCCTGCCCAGCCCGATCGCTGTCGTGGTGACCCCTGGGGCTCCCGAGACGCTGGTCAAAACAATGGTGCTCATCGGATCGGATCCTTCACTACGGCGATACGGCCCTGTGACGTCAGTTGGGCGATCCGGGCGGCATCACGCGAGTTCACTTCGGCGTTGATCAAGGTGACCTGCTCGGTCTTTTTGGTGCCGGTCGCCATTGTTGCCTCCCACGACTGGCCATCGGTATTGGTGCTGCTATCAGTGGTGGTGGATGAGCCGCTGGGTGCCGACGTCTGGATCAGGCGCAGCTTCGTCCCGGCAGCAAGGTCTCCGATAGGGATCTGTCCGGCGGCTAGCTTCAGCCCGACCAGCGACTTGCCCGGAGCTGGAACGACATCGGCCGGGCCGATAGCCCCAGCAGGCAAGAGTGATCCGGCTCGAAGATCTGCCGTGGCGCGTTTGCCGACCAGTGAGTCGAGCTGGTCTGCGGGAACCGTTGATACGTTGTCGACCTGGCCGACAGTCACCGATACCAGATCGGTGTCACGGATGACCTCGCCGCGAGCCACATCGGCGTGGACTTCCAGCACGCGATGCTCGGTTTGGGCGGAGCGAATCAACTGAGTGATGAGGAGCGCGCCGACTATCACGATGGCGATACCGGCGGCGATAAGCATGGGACGGCGCCTGGGCTTGACGGTCGTATCAAAGCGTCGCCCACCCCGGGCGGCAGGAGTTTCATCAGCGGACATGTCGGCCTTTCTTTACAGGGTTGGAGTCGAGATAGTCGCGCACGGCGACAGACACAAGATGGCTGCGGTCACGGGCTCCACTCGTCCGGGTCAGCTGGTCCAAACCATCCTTGTTGTGGCGGGTCATTCGCACCCCCAGCTGGGTTTTGGCGACCCCTACTGGCCGCGATGGGGTCACATCGAACAGTCCGGCCCCCATGCCGGGGCCCGTCTCGACGCGCAGATCATCGGCGATCGCCTCCCCCGCATGATCGGCGACGAACGCTAACGCATGCACCACCAGATCCGAGACCGTCACCCCCGTCGCCGCCGATCGGGAGCGCAGCCGCTCATGGAGTTCGGGCACAACGTAGACGGTGACGTTGATCCGTTGACGGCCAGGCTGGCTGGTGGGGGTCTTCTGGGGTTTTTTCGGAGCCGGTGTGTCAGGGGACGAGACAGGGGGTTGGCTGGTGGTGCGGGGTGTGGGTCGCTGAGGCCGTTGACGGCGCGGCAGGGCTCCCACTGTGCGGCCGCTGTTGGCCCATTCTTCGGCCAAGCGCATGTCGTCGCTGGTGGGGTTGTTCTGCTCGGATGGAGTCGGATCGTCAGTCATGATCAGGCTCCTGCTCGTCGCTGGTGAACATGCGGTCGCTGATCTCGGTGGCCAGCCTCAGATAATCAGTTTCGATGCTGACGGCTGCCTTGGCGACGTTGGGGATGTTCTGGCCTTTAGCTAGGTAGGTGTAGGCGGGCTGGGTGTTGTGGTACTCGTTGGCTAGCTCGGCGACGGTCTTGCCCTGCTGGCGTGCGAGCACGGACACCTTCTCGGAGTAGTGGATGACCGCATCGAAAACGGTTCCTGCCCCCAGCACTGTGTCGATGGCGTGGCGTTTATCTGCGGCGATCCGGGTGGCCCGGGCCCCCACGCCGGCTAGGACAACGCCGAGTAGTTGAAGGTCAGGGTTGCAGGAGGCAACCCCGTCGATGGCGTCTTGAACGTCGACGAGGCCAGTGATTGAGGCGTTATCGGTGCGGGTGGGCACTACCAGCCAGCGGGCTACTCCAAGGATGGTCTGGGACAGCAGAGTTTGTGCCGGCCCGGAGTCGATGAAGATGAGGTCATAGTCCCAGGCCAGCGGGGCAAGGGCCTGAGCTAGCAGGTCGTAGCGTGCGGTGGTGACTCGGTCGAGGATGGCCGCTAAGGATGCGGGGTCGGTGAACTCGTTGAGAGCAGCGCCGCCACTGACCAGGTGAAGGTTTTCGCTGAGATGCTGCGGTGGGGGAAGGGCCGTCCCCTCACGTAGCGCCTCGGCTAATCCCATGCCCCGTTCACGTTCTCCCGCGGGTATACCGAAGTCAATGTCGAGATTGGCCTGGGGGTCCATGTCGACCAGCAGCACCTTGTTGCCACCGGCGGCGAACAGGTATCCCAGGTTCGCCACGACGGACGTCTTGAACGTGCCGCCTTTGTGGTTCCACACCGCAATAGTGCGGTCGAACGGGGATCGGTCAATCGGTCTGGTCGAGGTCATGTCCTGCACGGTAAAGCTCCTTCCAGTATTTCGGGAGGCTGACGCACCTTCCTGTGGCAAGCATGCCATTGGGCTGTCCTTTGGGCTGGAGACACAGCTATATGATAGCTAGATCATCAGCTATATACATAGCTAGATCAATTGCTAGAAGATATGCTAGATGCGTTGCTGGAGACATGGCTATGTTTCTAGCAGGTAGGGGTAGGGTGGCGGCAGGCATGAGCAAGAGAGGGATCAGCAGACGGCCAGGATCGTCTCGGCGTTGCGCTGCAACACGGCCCGACCATCACGGCATCGAGATCGCACCGTAGCTGGAGCGCAGCCATGCAGACGACCCGCATCAGCTCCAGTCATACCGTCACAGTAAATATGGCTCATGAGGCGGGCTAGGTCCTCGGTAATCCAGTTGCGGTCCACCGCCAAGGCGATGGCCTGGCTAGCTGTGACGTCCTCATCGGGCTCTGGGGCGATGAGAGTGTCAGGGAAGGGCACCAGACCGTGAGCCTCTTCCTCATCGGGGGAATCAGCACGCCAGAACCGGGTAACCCGGTGCAACGTGTCGAGGATGAGGTTCGCAGCGATCTTGTCAGGGCGACGATCCAACGGGTACGTGATGATCGTCTCCCACAGACCCGCCAACAGATCATTGAAGCCGTCATTAGTACGGCGCACCTTGGTGGCCGTGGCCATCAAGATAAGCTTGCCTGTGAACGCTTGGATGATAGTGCGGGTGGCCAACTCGTCCCCGCCCTGAGCCCGGGCAATGAGGTAGCCCAAGATGGCGTCGGGGGCGGCCGGGATGACGGCCAGCACATCCTCGGCGGTGACGCAGTGCATCAGTTCGGGGCAGTCATGCCAATCGATCTCAGTGGCGCGAATCTGGTCCCATTCATCGTTGAGGGTAGCTGTGGTGGCGAACATCAGCGGTGCCTCTTTCCCGTTGCGGTTGATCTGACAAGACACAGATCACCGCCTCGGGGTTGTCGAGGACGTTGTCGTCAAGCCCCCCAACGTTGTCACTTTGCAAAGCCCGCTCTGACAAGGGGAAACATGACGATAAAAGATGAGCTGACAGGCATGCACTCGCCCCAGCGGACGCCGCGGGAGACCTCCGCGGCGCCACAGTGTCAGTCAGTCCGCAGGGTGCTGTCTGCCATGTCGGGGGAGCGGCACAGCTGATCCCACACAGCCTTGCGGTATCGCTGAGCGGCCCGGGGCGACGGGAGTGGCCTCTAAAAACCACAGACAGATACATAGGTATATCGATGCACCGATGCATAGACATCGATCTATCTCCGGGTCATCGACTCCAGGAGGTTGGGGAAAGGAGAGGGGGACGTCAATCGTTAGGCTGTCCGCTTCCTCTGGCCTGCGGCCTCGGGCGCTGCCAGCCTAAAGGTGATGTCAACCCGTCTGCTAGACGTCCAGCCATGCCACAGCACAGCGTCTAGCAATGGGCGGTGCATGTCAGCTAGCAGAGACCCAGCACGCAGGTAGTGGGAGGGCAGTGGACAGCTCTAAGGAGAACGACTTGCCCACCAGGCCGTTAATGTCTAGGCTTAAGATAAGTTTCACGCGGGGGAACCTGCCACCGACTCGGCATGACGTGCACCGGTGCGGAAACTCTTCGGAAGCACTGCCCGCAGGCCATGCCCGGCGTTTAGCCAACTCGATAACAACGCAATGTGGGCCCTCGCCGAATAGCGAGGGCCCACAAATCAGATCGAACACGACAACATCGCGCTCGATCGCAAGTTTACCAAAGGAGACTCCAGCATGGCCGCCCGCAACCCCTCAATCTGCATCGACGTTCCCGCCGAGCTAGGCGCCGCTCTCGACGCATTAGCTGACAGGCGCAACGTAGCCCGGGCGGTCATCGCTCGCACCGCCCTAGCCGAGGCTTTCCACCTGCCTGACCCGATCAGTGCGGGCCACCGGCGTGGAGCCACACCGGGTCCCCACACCGGCGACACGTTTCCGCTGGTGCTGTCGGTCACCCCCCAGATCCGTGCCGCTCTGGCAGACCGTGGCGCCGACGAGCGCGCCAGCCGCGCCGACGTTGCCGCCCGCATCCTCGCTGACTATCTGACGGCCCATCCAGCCGCCGCCGAACCAGCAGCACCCACAGGCCCTCACGCCACCAACCCGGGACTAGCGCTACGCATTCCCGACACCCTCGCCCTGGCCCTCGACGCCCTCGTCGCCTATCGCGGAGTCTCCCGGGCTGCCGTGTGCCGCGCCGCGCTATCGGAAGCCCTAGAAGTGCCCGACACCATCTCCTCGACGACCCGCGGGCGAGCCACTGGCACCTCCCGCGCCGGAGGAGTCTCAGTCATGCTCACCGTCTCCCCGGACATGCGTGACGCCCTCGACGCCATGGCTGAGACCACCAGAACCCACCCCTACCGCCTGGCCGTACGCCTCATTGACGACTACATCACCGCCCACCCGATCACCGCCGAACCAGCAAAAAAGCCCACCACCCCCACACGCGCCACCCCGACACCCCGCGTGTTCAAACTGCCCATCGACCTCCACCGCTCTCTCGCCTTAGCCGCCCAGGAACTTGGCGTTCCCAAGGCGACCATCGTGCGAGTCGCACTTCGCCGCCACCTGGACGTGCCCGGCTCCGACACGGTTCAGCCGCGCCGCGGGGGACCGGCTGGGGACATCCCCAAAGGTCCCGGATCCATCCAGGTTCGGCTCGACTCCGAGGTCGACGCGGCCCTGGAACGAGCCCCAGGCACCATGACCGGCACCGTCCACACCGCACTGCGGGCCTGGCTCGACAACCCCACCCTCGAAACACTGGCAGCCCTCAGCTCGGGAACAGACCGCCGCCAACGCGGCGTCACCCTCACCGACGACGCTGAATCCCTCCTGGCTGGATGGCGGATCGACCACCCCGCCCACAGCATCGCCGCGATCATCACCCATGCCTTGGCCGTGGCCGCCGGCATGGAACAGCCCCCGGCCGCCCTTGACGGCTTCGGCAACCACATCGTTGTCACCCGCGCCCGCCCGCGTTCCTTCTATCTGTCCGCCGAACTTGACCAGTGGCTAACCCGTCAGAAAACCATCCACCCCGAAGCCACCCTCAAACAGATCATCAGCGACGCCGTGATTGCTTTAGCTAAACACGACTGCCTTAGCCCGTCCCGACCCCAGGAACCCCGATCATCGTCGGCATGGAGATTTCCCGTCGTGGCGAGGGTGAGAGTGGACAAGGAGCGGCCCGGGTAGATTGTCATGCTTTCGGGACTCCACGCCCCTATTGTCAAGGGCGCCTGACAGCTCCGCCCCGCGGCGGAGCGTCACGGCACGAAGGTGTCGGCAACGCCGTGATGATGCGGACTTTTTGTCGTATCTGAAGCAATCCCCAAAAAAGAGTTCAAACTTTTTTCGAACTCGACCGCACATCGGTCACCTCCTTGGTCCCTTCATCCAGTGAAGGAGGTGACCGATGCGATTGGGACGAGTACGTAACTCAGAAAGTGCATCCGCTGAGCCCAAGCCCCGCCGTTGGTCGGCCAAGAAAAAACAGGCACAGGAAAACGTGGGTCCCTGGCCCCACACCGGATCGATGGCCACCAAAGGCTTCCTTGCCCTCGTGTTGTGCGGAGTCACATGCGGCCCCGTTGCCCTGGTCCGTTCGGCGGCCCCGGCATCCGCTCCCACCACAGCTGTCAGCACTGACACCACCCATCACGACCGCCGCACAGCTCAGATCGCCTCAGCCACCGCGGTCGAGGTGACTACTCTTCTGCTGACCTCTGACTCCGGGCACTTGGACAATCTGGAGCACCTGGTGGCGGCCAAGATCACCGATGCGCGCATGCCCCGCAAACCTGGTCCAGCGCCCACCACCGTCACCGCCTATGACGCTACCGTCTCCCCGTCTGATCCGAGCCTGTGGCAGGTCACCGTGGTCACCATGGGCGGCCAATCCGGGACCGGACAGGCCTGGTCAGTCCCGGTCCACGTCGATTCCAACGGCAAGGCCATCGCCTTGCGTCTACCTGGACAGATCCCCATGCCTGCACCGGCCTCAGCCCCCACCCTAGACACCTCGGAGCTTCGCACCGCCGACCCGGCCGCCCAAGCCTCTTCAGGCTTCCTAACCGCCATGCTGAGTGGCAGCGACGACCTGTCGAGATGGAGTAGCCCAGGGACCGCTTTCACCGCGGTTGACCCAGCCCCATGCGTATCAGTGAAAACCACTCATGTGGTGGGGCCTGACGAGATCCCCACCCCCTCAGACCGGCAGAAGATCGCTGTCACCGCGACCGTGACATGCCAGCCCACCGGCGACGAATCCACCACCCGGACCAGCCAGTACGGCCTGACTCTTGTCAGTCGTGCAGGCCGCTGGGAGGTTGCCTCCCTCGACCAGCCGTCACGCCTTCTGCCTCCGGACGGCACACCCGTGCCGTCCAGCCCGTCAGTACCGGGACCCTCCCGGTCGGCTTCCTGAAAGGAAAACCTCTCATGCTCGATCAATTCCTCCTGCTGCCACTGGAATCGCAGAACCTCTTCGAATGGACGACGATCAAGGCAGGTGAAGGTCAGTCCGCGGTGCGAGCCGTCGCCATGGTCGTAGTCGTGGGCATTGCCGCGTTCAACATCTTCAAACACGGTATGAGCCTGGCCAAGATCGTCTCCATGCTGTTTGTGTGTGGTATGGCGCACTGGCTTATCGAAGGTAACGCGATCCAATTCTTCGGACAGATGATGCAAGGATTGGGCAAGAGCTGATCGTGGATATTCAGTGGCACACCGAGGCCCGCCAGCAGCCCCGCATTATCGGTAAGGATTCCTCAGGTCGAAGGATTCCTGGCGGGCCCTACACGATCTATCAGGTGCTCGCTGTCGGCGGCGTAGTTCCTGCTGCGATGATGGGCTTCAAAATTATCGACGGGGGCATGACCATCCGCGGTTTCATTTTCGCGCTGGCTGCCGGATGGCTCGCCCAGTTCGTTGTTGGTCGCATCGACTGGACCTGGTCACCTCTGGCATGGCTGGCGGGCTGGTGGCGTGTGACCACTCACGCCGCCACCACTCCCGCCGGCATGACCCACACACCCCTCTGGGGCCAAACCAAACTCCGCCTCCCCACACCGCCTCGACCCGCACCGGCTATCCCACCTGTGTGGGCCGCATCCACCACCCCCAACCTCCTCGACGAGATGATCGACGAGCTGGACGAGACTACCGACACCCCGGCCACCTGCCTGCTCGACCAAGCCCTCGCCGAGGACACCGATACCATCCACAAACCCCTCCCACATTCGAAATCTGAACCCACCCCCAGAAAACCCCTGCACCCTACCGGGAACGCTGTACGCCGCAGCGGCCTGGAAGCCTTCCTCGCCGCCGCCGAAAAGGAGTCATGATGTCCATCCCCGAACGGTTCCTCTTCGACAACCTCGTCTGGACCTCCACCGGCGACATCTGGGCCACCTGGCGACTCACTCCCCTCCAGCGACCCGTCACCGAGAACGCCTCCCTCACCGTCGCCGCAGCTCACCGCGACCTATTCCGCCACCTCGCCCGCCACGAGTTCTGCCTCAACGGAGCCCTCACCTGGACCGACCCCACAGAAATCGTCGACGCCATGGCCGCCGGCCTCGACCTGAGCGAACACCCCGTGTGGGCCGACGAAATCGACGCCACCCTCGACCAGCCTGAAACCGAATCCCTAGGCCGGCGCGTGTGGTTCCTATCGATCAAACTCAACCAAGACCAGAAAATACGCACCCACACCGCCTGGACCGCCGCCCTCAACAAAATCACCGAAGCCGCCGGACTCATGACCACCGCTCCTGGCCGTGTCGCACGGGAGTGGGCCCTCCGTCAGGCTAAGGAATTCGGTGCGAAACTGCCGGCAGCGTTCCAACCCCGCCCGGTCACCGTTGATGAACAGATCTGGCTTCGGCAGCACCTGTCAGGCCACCCGACCCGGTTGCGTGATGATGCCCCTGGCGAGGGAATCGCCCTCATGGATGAGGTTGGACGTGCCGCGCTGGGGGAGTTGGTCATCGATGAGGCCGCGACCTCCGACCTGCTGGCCAGCGAGGATGACAAGCGAGTCTCCCACATGTCCCGGACGGCTCAGGCGTGGAATCGTCGCGTCCTCAAAATCGGTGCCGACACCGGCGAGACCGTCTACCAGTCCCATATCGTGCTGGGTAAGGTGCCCCGCACGATGACGTGGCCTGCCTACGAGTTCCTGGGCCGTATCGACGACACTGGCGTGCCGGTCGACGTGGCGATCCGGGGAGTGGCCCGGACCCGTCACGCTGCGATGCAGAAAAATCAGCGGGCCATCCGCCAAACCGTCGACCAGCTCGACAACGTCGAGGGCGGTGAGATGACCCAGGCATCGACCCTCATGTCTATCGAGCATTCCGCTCAGGTGCTCGTCGACTACAACGTCGAGCTGGCCGCCGATGAGCGTGAGGTCGAGATCCAGGCTCTTATCACCGTCACTGTCTCGTCTCCTGACTTTGAGACCACCGAGGAGCTGGCAGGAGCGTTCGTCAATGATCCGGTGTTCGGTGACTTCACGTGGGTGCGTCCCGTGGGCCGTCAGGAGGACTTGCTGTGGGCTGCCCGGCCCGGTGGCCGGTTCTCCTCCTCACTTAACGCCTACCGTCAGCTGACTCACGCCTCCGCGTTCGCCGCATCTATCCCGGTGGTTGAGTACCGGTTGGGCCGTACCACCGGCATCCCGTTGGCTGTGGTCACAGGCTCCCCGTTGCAGTCGCTGGCCTACCTCGATTTGCATGCCGACACTCAGGATCAGAAAGGCAACACGGTGGCGTTCATCGGCAAGATGGGCGCGGGCAAGACGATGGCCGAGAAACGGCTGTGCGCAGCCATCGCGGCCCGGGGCGGGCGCATTATTGCCACCGACAACTCCGATGAGCGGGAGTGGGTAACCTTTGTCAACTCTATCGACGGGGTTAGACGCCAGATCGTCGACACGGCCCACCCCAAGCTGTCGCTGGACCCGCTGCGCATCCTTCCCCCGGAGATGGCCGGGCAGGTCGCCCAGTCGTTCTTGCTGACCTTGCTTAACTTGGAGACCATCGGTGTGGCCGGGACCACGCTGGCCAAGGTCCTCAAGCCGGCCTACATGCGTGACCACCAGATCACCTCGTGTGGGCGTTTGGCCCGCCACCTGGCCGAGGAGTGCGACCTTCCCGAGGCCACCGCGATCGCTGACAGGATTGCCGTGTTCGCTGACATCGAGAACTCGGCCTCCCTAGCTTCGGCCATCTTTGACCCGGACCTTCCTCCCGCCGACCTGAGTGCCGACATCCTCATCATTGGCACTTGTGGCATCGCTCTTCCTAACGCCGAGGAGATGCTGTCAGAACATTTGTTTCGGCAGCTGCCCCCGCACAAGGTGTTTGGCCGAGCCCTCTACGCGCTCATTGCCCGTCTGGCTCGCCTGGTGTGCTTCAGCGACCGGGCCCGCGACGCCGCTTTCATTGTTGACGAGTTTCATCACATGTCGTCCTCGCCGGAAGCCTCCCACGCCATTGACGAGTACGTGCGCGAATCCCGCCGAGCCAATGCCTGGCTTATCACCGGCTCCCACGACCCCGAGGCCGATTACCCCAACGAGACCGTCCGCAACCTCATTCAGCATCGCATCGTGTTGCTGTGCGACAACATCAACCTCGCCCAAAAGGGCGTTGAGTTCCTGGGCGTAGATCCCAAGACGTCCCCTGAAGAGTTCGCTGACCTGGTCAAGATTGCCCTCAACCCCGGAGGCCCCGGTTGTGGCCTGTACGCCGACCAACACGGCAACGTCGGTGAAATTCGACTACTGAGACCTGCCTACGCTCCCCACCGCGAAGCCGCCAGCTCCAACCCGCCCGAGCACGACCGGGAGACAGCGTGAGCCGTCATCCACGCCGCCCCGGGGCCGGGGAGCGGCGATTTCGTATCATCGTCACCACGCTGGTTCTGGTGGTGGCGCTGAGCAGTGTGCCTGCCATGGCGTCGGGCCCGGGGCTGGGCTGGATGGGTGACGGTTTCAATGTGACTGACTCCAACGGTATTCACTTGTTTCAGTACCAGATGTCGATGGACGATGGTGGCGTTACGGCCCCGCTGAAGGCTATGTGGGCCTCCATTATTGGCATGTGTTGGAACACGTACCTGATGGTCATTGCCCTGTTGTGCCGGTTGTTGGACTGGACCGTGGCGATGAGCTGGGTCGGGTGGATTACCGGCCCGCTGGTGGGGTTGCAGAACGACATCCACGACAAGGTTTTGGCCCCGCTGGGAGCGGACAGCTGGGGTGGAACGGTGTTGACGTTGCTGACGACGTGCGCCGGTGTGGGCGTGGTCGTCAAGATGATGAGGGGACGTACGGCTGGGGCGTGGGCTACGGGTGCGCGTGCGGCGATTGCTGCGGCGCTGGCGTTGGGTTTCTTGGCGGCCCCGGTGGCGAAGTTCGCAGGCGATACGACGACGTTGGCTACTCCGTTGGCTCGCACCCAGCAGTTCGGTGTGGCGCTGTCTCGGATGATTACTAGTTCGGTTGATCCTGCGACGGCGACCGCTGGTGAGGTCGAGATTCCTGATGACATGACCTCGACGGGAGACTCGAAGGATCCGAAGCTGTCGGCGATCATTGTGGACTCGTTCGTGGCGCCGGTTCATCAGCAGCTCAACTATGGCCGGATTATTGATGCGAAGTGCCACGACAAGTACATCGAGGTGCTCAAGGGTGGCCCTTACGATGACGTCTCGGATGCTCGCGACGACCTTGGTGACTGTGATGAGGGGTTGTCGGATTACGCCGGCGATATTGCGGATGGTTCGTGGTTGGTGGGGTTCTTCTTTTACTCGTCGACGGTGGCGGGTTTGGCTGTGGTCCTGCTGGTGTTCGCGGGCATGTGCTGGTTCTACGTGTGCAAGTTGGTGTGGTCGGCGTTCATGTCGATGCTCAACGTGTTGCGGGCTATCCCTGGCCGCACAGATCCGCTCATCCGGGATCTGTGTTCGATCTTGTACTCGATGATCGGCATTGTCGGGTCGATGGTGATGTTGGGTGTGGTCATGCTCATCATCAAGTCGGTTTTCGCCTCTGACGGTGATGTCGCCATCAAGGTCATGGTTGTCAACATGCTCGAGCTCGTGGGGATTATCGGGTTCTTGATGTCCATGTGGCGTCGTCACAAGGGCGAGAAGGGGCTGAGGGACAAGATCAACGATTGGATGCGCAGCAAGCGTTCCGAAAGGGGCTCGGTGATCGGCCAGTGGGCTGGGCGGGGTGCTCGCCGGATGGTGCGCAGTGGTGGTCGCAAGCTCACCGGATTGGGTCGAAGGCGGATGGCCTCGACTGTGGTCTCGGGTGCTGCTGCGGTAGCCACGGGTGGCGTGTCGACGGGAGTGACTAGGGCTGCGAAGGTGGCGCGAATGGCGGCGGGTGCTCGTGGCACGTCGGCGGCTTACCGGCAGATTCGTGCTGGGGCAGGGGCCCCGCAGGGCCAGTCAAAAATCGCGACGGCCGGCATGTCGGCGATCGCCCACGCCCACAATCATGTTTCGGCATTGCGGGGCGGTATGTCGGCGATCGCTAAGCAGACCCGCCAGGGCAAGGATGCACCGGTGAGGGCAACGACGGGCCACAGAGCCCTCGATGCTACTGCTAGTAGGGTTGGCCGGGCCGAGGCCGGGGCTATCAAAGCGCATCGTGCAGTCAAGAAGGCCGGCGCTAAGGCAGCCGCACCGGTGGTCAAAGGTGCCAAGGTGGTGTCTAAGCCGGTTGTTTCGGGTGCCCAGAAGGTCACCAAGCCGGTACGCCACGTGCTGACTCCTCCCACCGCAGCCGAAGTGCCTAGGCATGTGAAGCCGGAGCCTAAGACTCCGGAGCCCAAACCGGGTCCCAGCAAGCCGATCAAACCCAGGCCTGCCAATCAACGGCGGACTGGATCAACCAAGCCTGTGCGTACCAGCAGGCGTCGCCCCCTCAAACCAGCGAGAGGTGGGCAGCGTTGAAAGCATCTCACGTGATCGCCGTGGTGAGTGCAGCAGTGCTGATGCTGGCGGGCCTGGCGGTCTTGCCAGCGACCGTGATCATTGTGCCGCTGCTGTCAGTAGGCTCTGGGGCCCTCGACGACAACTCTGGCGGCGGCGGTGGCAGTGTCGGCGGGGATGCTTGCGTGGGTACCGTCACCGGAGGCACTGTGGGTGCCGGAGGCCTCACGGCCAGGCAGAAGCAGCTCGTGACCACCATCGTCACTGTGGTCCAGCGTGACAAACTGCCTACCCAGGCAGCGGTCATCGCTATCATGACCGCCAAACAAGAATCAGATCTTGGGGCCGACCCTACCTCAGCGAAGGCTAACGGTGACGGTGACGCCGGCCCCTTTCAGCAGCGCATCCTGCCGGGCTGGTACGGGACTCTGGATCAGGTCAACAATGATGCCTACGCCACCGAGGCGTTCTTGAAAGGCCACACCATCACCTACGCTGGCCCCGGATCGGCCGGCGGCCCTGGATTCCACATTCCCGGTTTAGTCGACATCGCTGACTGGCAGAAGATGCCGCTGACGCAGGCAGCTCAGGCAGTGCAAGGCTCAGCCCTGCCCGATGCCTACGCCAAATGGGAAACCATGGCCAAACAAATAGTGGGATCCACTACTACAGGGCACCTGTCAAACAACTGTGCCACCGGGGCCGCTAACGAGACCGGTGTGTCGAAGAACCTGGCCGAAGCCGTGGCATGGGCCAAATCGATCGCCGACAACAACTCCTACGCCTACGTGTGGGGTGGCAACGGCAAAGCCGATGGCGGCTACGACTGCTCAGGCCTGACCTCGGCGCTGTACCGGCGTATCGGCATTAGCCTTCCCCGCACCGCCGCCGACCAGCAGAAAGTCGGCACTGCTGTGGCCCGTGACCAGCTCAAAGTCGGCGACCTCATCCTCTGGGGAAGCCCTGCCCACCACGTGGCCGTCTACATCGGTGGAGGCCAAATGGTTAGCGCCGACAACCCACATAGTGGCATCAACGTGGAAAAGATCTACGGCAACCCGTCGAGCTACCGAAGGATCGTCACATGACCTCGCTCCGAAGTGTCGGCGCGGCCGTCATCCTCATCCCGGCCAGTTTGGCTGCCTTCACCCTGATCCCACGCCCTCAACACCACCCCCAACCAGTCTCGTCTCCCACCACCGGGGCGGTAGCCCCATCGCCACATCGGACCCTAAGCCCCACACCTGACCCCACTCCGACCCGCTCGATGTCGCCAGCGCTACCGCGCGTATGGCCCTCCTCAACGGCCCACCCCGCCGCCACACCAGCCCCGCTGAGCCCCGATATCACGTCGGCTGCGCTCACCTTCACCCGCGGCTGGTTGACCCGCGATCCCGCCGCCCGCAAAGTCGCCCTCGTCCAGATCGCCGCCCCGACCCTCATGGGCTCCCTGATGGCCGCGAAACCCAACCAGATTCCCGCCACCACCGTGGCCGGAACTCCCACCCTCACCGGGGCGAGCGCCGACGGGCCCCTGGTCGCCGTGCCCCTAGCCGACCACACCATGCTGCATCTGACCCTGGTACCTGAACCCGCAGCGCAGACCGGCTGGCTGGTCACCTCGATAAAACACTGAAATCCCTCCGCACATCGGCCGGGTCTAGGGAACCTTCACTGGTGAAGAGGAAGGAACCCCATGCGTGTAGCCCGCACCGTCAACCTGACCCCAGACCAAGTTCGCGCCCAGCTGCGCCTATTCACCGCTATCAGCGCCGCTCAACAGGATGGCCTGGCCGTGCCGTGCACCGATGACCCACCATCGTGGGACAAAGAAAGCATGAACCCGGCGGCCTGCGATGGGTGCCCCGTGTTTGAGTTGTGCGCGGTCTATGCGGCTACCGGGGCGGTGCGCCACGGCATCATCGCTGGCCGGCATGCCTGTGAAATGACCTGCCACAAGGAGGCCGCGGCATGACCAGCACTCCGCTGTCTCGTCCCTCCGCAGCCTCGAAGCAGACCGTCCATAACGCTGGTCCTGGTGGCGCGAAACCGGCGTGGAAAAGTATCGCGGCCGGCTGGTCAGGTGCGGTACTAGCTACCGGGGGCTATGCAGCAGCCGCTGATCCGCGCTGGTGGCTGCCGTGTATGGGCTGTGCTGTGGTGGGCAGCCTTCACGCACGACGGGCGCTACGCGCTGGCCGGCGTACCGAAACTGCCGAATCAGCTCGCCTAGCCATTCAGTCGGCGGCGAAGGTGCCGGTGAGGCAGAAAGTCACATGGAATCGCAAGAAGACGCATCCGCGACGCCTGACCCTCACCATCCCCCCCGAGGAGGCTGCCGTCGAGACCATGCCAATGGCCCTCACCCAGGCGGCCGCGGCTGCCTGGTCGCCGGCAGAGTTCACGGTGACATCCGCAACGATCCCGGCCGGCCGGTTCGTCCTGCAATACCGCGCCCCGACTCCTGACCCTGACAAAACCGATCTGGACCGAGACAAGGAACGGGCTAAAGAAGTAGCCACTCAGATCTATGGGTCGGCGGTCACCGTCGATTCCTGGAAAACCGATCGGGGGAACCTGGACGGCTTCACCATTCACCACCAACGTGGCGCCCATTTGTCCAGCCCGAACATCCAATTGCGCCTGGCCGCGGTGACCTCGGCGATGATGCTCGGCCAGTGGCGCAGCGACTTCGACCTGGAACACGACACCATCACCGTCACCCGCCGCCACCCCCTGCCCTCGATGGTGCCCCGACCCGTGGCCCTTCCGGGCCCAGACTCCCCAGACTGGGAGAAAATCCCCCAGGCCGTCGACGAGGACGGCAACACCTGTTTCTGGGACATCTCCGGTGTCATGGCCCACCAGCTCAAGGCCGGCCGCACCCGTACCGGAAAAACGGTGTCCATGATCGGCGACGCCGTCGAGGGTGCCCGCCGCAACTGGCGCGTCTTCGTCATCGACCCTAAACGCATCGAGTACCTGGGCCTGCGGGAGTGGCCCAACATCGAGATGGTCGCCACTACCGTCCCCGACCAGGTCGCCCTTATCCACTGGCTGTGGTCTCTCATGGAGGACCGCTACCGTCGCATCGAGGAAGAAGGAGCCTGCGAGACCGATTTTGGCCGTGTGCTAGTTCTCATCGACGAGTACCGCCAGTTCTACGGCAACGCGAAAAATTGGTGGTCGACGATCAAGGTCTCTGGGATGCCCGGAGAATGCCCCGTTTTCGGCTGGATCGGCTCTTTGTTGCGCATGGCAGCTGCCTGCCGTATCCATGTCGATTTGGGGACCCAACGCCCCGATGCCGAGTTCCTGGGCGGCGAGATCCGAGATAACTTCTCCGGGCGTGCCGCTACCGGCCCCCTGTCTGCTGACGGAGCCCGCATGATGTTTGGATCGGAGCACGTGGGTATAGGAATACCATTCGGCAAACGCGGGCGAGGCACCTACCTATCCGGTGAATCGGCGCCCAAAGAAGTCCAGTTCTTCTACACTCCCGACCCGCGCAAGGCCCACTCCCCGCAAGACCTGGAACTACTGGATCAGCTGCGACCTGCCGCCACGACCTGGACCAAAAAGAAGCTTGTGTGGCCCACTGACGAACAGCTCGCCGAAGCCATGGCCTCATCCCGCAAAAAAACCAGCCTCGAGTGGGAGCGCATCCTGGGAGCCGACCTGGCCGACGACACCGAACAGCTCAGCCCTACCCCACCTCCGGTAGTCGAGGAACCCGACGACCCTGCCCGCGACATCGACCGCTTCTACAGCCCACCCCACCCGGTTGCCGCCACAGAGCTGGCCGCCGGGATGCTCATCGACATGGACGGGCAATGGGTGACCATCGCCGAATCCAGCGTTGACGGCGACCAGGTCATCGTCGACTGGGAATCAGCCGGCGACGACTCCGGCACCCTCATCCTCGGCACCCAAGAAGCCACAACCGCCCGCAAACCTCTCGACGACTGAGCCCATGTCGGCCACCCATACTCATCGATGATGGGCCATGATGAGACCCATGCACCAGATCGTGTGGATCGCCGCCGTCGCGGCTATTGCGGTCGCAGGATGGCCTGCCCTCACCCACATCCTGCCCGAACCACCCACCGCCAATCCCGACAAGATCGCCTACCGCGACACCTACAGCCTCCGAAGCTTGATCGCGGTCTGTAGCGCAGCAGCACTCACCATGATCACCGCCACAGCATGGGCCCCAGCACCCACGTGGCCGACGTGGGCCCTGCTAGCCACCATCGGGGCATGGGTTGCCGTCATTGACGCCATCACCACATGGATACCGGCAGTCCTAGCGTGGACCGGATGGGCCGGATGGATCGGGGCTGTAGCCGTTACCGCCCTCTCGGACCAGACTGCGGCAACACGTGCTGTCATCGCTACCGCCATCATCTTCGCAGCGTGGATGATCGCCTGGCTCATCTCCCGAGGCGGCTTCGGCTTCTCCGACGTGCGCATCACACCACTGTGGGCAGCCCCGGCCGCAGCAACCGGCATCGACACGATCCACGCCACGGTCATAGCCGGCCTCACCCTGATCGCCCTATATGCCCTAATCGACCGGTTCCGACACCACACCACCCGATTCCTCCCCTGGGCACCCAGCCTGTGCAGCGGCGCCCTCATCGGCCTAGCCATCGCCCACTGAACCCATCTCGGAAACGCCACTGACAAGAAGGCAAGGCGGCAGTGTCTTCGAACCGGTCACGAACACGCGACCCTCGACAGCACTTAGGCCAAGTTTCCTAACTAAGACGGACCAATGGGAAGCATTTTTCCCACAGCACCGCACATCGGCCGGGGCTAGGGACCCTTCACCAGTGAAGGCACCCTAGAAGGAAGACACACCATGACTCCTGTAGCCCTACCGGACATCGCTGATCTGGACCGCGCCGTCGACGACCTCACCGATGCTCTTATCGCTACCACCGATGCCGCTGAGACTAGTACTGACGGCAGTTGGTACATCGAAAGCACCGTCGAGGAGTTACGCGCCGCCTTGGCTGAGGTTGCATCCCGTGGCCGCGCAGTAGGGGTCCCAGCATCATTGCTGGCCGGCACATCGCGGGCATGGCAGGCCGGGCAAGTCGAACTGATCCAAATCTCAGGGCAGATCACCGACAACCTCATCAGCTGGCTGGCCATCCACCCCGAGAAGGCAGCATGACCGCAAACACAGGAAGAAACAACGCAGGCGAAGAAATCCTCGTCTTCCTCGTTGTCGGCATCGGAGGGATAGCCCTACTGAACAAGATGATCCCCAAGATCATTGGCAATCTCGGAGCATGGCTTCGCGCCCACGGACTGCTCGGCGCTCCCGGGCAGGGCTTGTTTGATCTTGGTCCGTTGGGATCAGTTAGTGCTGCCCACCTGATGATCGCTGTTGGTGTGCTGATCGTTGTGGGGGCATTGGGGTCGCGGCTCGTTGGGGTGGGCCGTCGCGAGAGCCAGTCGGGGTTGTAGGTGACTGGTAAGCGGGCCTGGTGTGGTGCCGCGAATAGGTTTTCCGCCCGGTGCGGGCGGGGATGAATTTAGCAAAACATCAATTTTTGATTGGAGAAATGTGATGGACGCTTCATGTCGAGGCTATGTGGTGGCGGGTGGCGCCGGTGTGACCACAGATTTCTGTGAGAAGACTGCGAAGCCGTCAGGTTTTTCGGGGGTGCGATGATGAAGGTGAAGTCTGTTGTTGCTGCTGGTGTGACGGCGGCGATGGGTGCCGGGATTGTGATGGCTGGGCCATCGGTGGCCCGAGCGTATATTAACGAAGATGGCCGTGGTGCTTTAGCGGCAGGGTTCCGTGGGGTGAAGTCAGCCCACGGTGGCCGTGAGATTGGCACGTTCGTGGTCAATGGTCAGCGTGTGGTGTGCATTGATCCGGGCAAGGCGACTCCCAGTGATCTGGGCCGTCTTGGCAAGCGCACTGATGCGAAGGCTAGCTATTTGATGGATCAGTACGCGAATACGACGAATGATTACGAAGCGGCCGCGCTGGACTACATTATTAACGTTGATTACGGGCTGGGATCGGATAACAGGTATTTGAAGAACGGCTGGGCTGGGGCAAAGCATTTGTCTCAGATGCAGGCTGCCCGCAACAAGCTGTTGGCGGATGCGAACTCTCATGCTGGGCCGTATAGGTTGAGCGTGAGTTTAGCTCCGAAGAAGGCTTATGTTGGCGACAAAGGACTTGCGTCGTGGGCGGTGACGTCAGCGTCGGGGGCATCGTGGAACGGGGCGAAGGTGAGAGTTGCTCTCCACGGTCCGGCCGCGTTCGACGGCGGGTCGTCCACGGTGACCGGGGCGGCGAAGGGTCGTAGCGGGTTCACGTCGACCGGGCCTGGCTGGATTAGTGCGTCGGCTCAAACGACGGGTACCGTTCCTGGTACCACGGTGAAGATCGCTGCCGCGAAGGTAAGGGGCCAACAACGTGTGGTTCTGGCGGGTGATCGTGCAACGGTCAGGGGAGTCGCCCCTCGTGTCCAGGTGTCTCCGAAACCGATAACGATGACCTCGGATCTGACAGATACCGCTGATGGTGATCACGCGATAGTGGGTGGCAAGGCTGCGACCTTGTCTGACAAGGTCGCCTACAGCAACGCTGCCAAGGGCACCACCTACACGCTATCGGGTGAGCTGGTGGATAAGACGAGCGGTAAGCCGACTGGCATTAAGGCGTCGAAATCGTTCACTGCGGCGGGCACGTCAGGGTCTGTCACCGTGCCGTTTAGAGTCAGTGCGCACGATGCTGGCGTGTGGTCTGGCCACACAGTTGTCGCTTACGAGATTTTGAGTGACAAGTCAGGTAAGAAACTTTCGGCGCACACTGATTTAGCTGATGCCCGTCAGAGCGTGTCGGTGAGCAAATTGGTGCCCACGCTGTCGAGTCGGGCCTCGGATACGGCAGACGGGGATCAGATGATCCCGGCTGGCAAGGATGGGCGTGTGCGTGATGCGGTTGCCTATCAGGGATTAGTTCCGGGCGAGCGATACACCGTGTCTGGTCAGCTGATGGATTCGACCTCGGGCAAGCCGGTCAGCTCGCCGGTATCGACGCCGCTTACTGCGTCGACTACTGATGGCACGATCGAGGTCACGCTGCCAGTGCCAGCGAAACAGGGTGCGGCTGGGCATCGTCTGGTCGTGTTCGAAACACTGTCTGACACATCGGGTCAGAAAGTGGCCTCTGATGCTGACTTAACTAATCTGGGTCAGTCGATGTGGGCACCGAAGATCGGCACCACCGCGGTCGATAAGGCTGACGGGGACCACGTGTTGCCCGCAGAGGGTGGCACTGTGACTGACACGATCGCCTATCACGGATTCCAGCCAGGCCTGGAATACACACTGTCGGGTGAGCTGGTGGATAAAGCGAGCGGTAAGAACACTGGCATTAAGGCATCAAAGGTATTCACGGCTGCCAAGGCTGACGGGTCTGTCCCTGTGGATTTCCGGGTGCCTGCCGGATTCGCTGGTAAACAGCTCGTGGCGTTCGAAGTTGTTAAGCAGAACGGCCATGAAGTGGCGGCCCACACCGAGATCAACGATGTGAACCAATCAATGAGTGTTACACCGCCGGCACCTACCCCGACTCCGTCGGTGACTCCGGCGGCCCTAGTTCCGGCCTCAACACCGCCAACTCCGACCCCGTCGACTCCAGCTCCGGCTAGTACCCCAGGTGGCCAGATTCACACTGGTGACGTGCCAGACGGACTGAACCCGGCGCTCATCGCTGTGGGGGCCACGATCACCGTGGCTGGCGGTGTGGGTGCAGGTATCGCCGCTCGTCGTCGCCGTGACTGACAGCTGACACACCAGCAAAGTGGGGGGTGAGATCCCAGGGATCGCACCCCCCATTGCTAGAGAAAAGGGGGAACCGGTGCAGGGTTCACGACTGGTACGGGTGCTGAGTTTTGCGGCGATACTCGTCGGTGCGGCGTGCATGTGGTGCGGTGCGCACTGGACTCCTCCCGGTTTAGAGGAGACGCCTGCGGGCCGATTGCATGTCCCGGACGCGGTCACGTCATCGAACCCGAACCCCTCTCCTGTTGGGCCTGCCCCGACACTGGTGCCCCGGTCGGATGACAGGGTGTGGGTATCAGTGCCGGCGGTGGGGATCGATGCTCCCGTGACAGGTACTTTGCACCGGAGCAGAGGTATGTGGTGGCCGCCCTCGAAGAGCCTGGGGGTCTCTGCGACTGGAGCTCGCCTGGAAGCCACCGCAGGGACGACGATGCTGGCTGGACACGTATGGGAAGGCGCTACAGCCGGGGTGCTGTATAAGCTGCACGATGCCCAGCCAGGCATGGCTATCGGCGTGACAGCCAGTCACGGCACAGTCTCGCGGTTCGTCGTGACAGATGTGCGGCAAGTGCCTTCTGACCGGCTGCCCAGCTGGGTGTGGGGCGCCGTTTCGGGGCCGCGCTGCCTGGTGATAGTGACGTGTGCTGGGCAGCCAACTGATGGGGCAGGACCGAGGCACTGGTCACGCAATCTTATTGTCACTGCCCGCCAAATGCACTAAGACATGGGATTGTCACTCGTCGTACAGACCGAGTGCTGTCTTCTCGGCCTGGGTGAGTTGGGAAGAGACGAAAGGTCTGCTGGTCTGGGCGGCTTGTCGCATAGAATTGATGGTTTTAACGCCGCGCTTATAAACAGCGACTCGGGACATCCCGATAGAACGGGCGATGGCAGTCACGGAAAGACCGGCATCGACGGCATCGCCAAGGATATCGGTGAGAACGTTCTCGGCGACGCGCAATTGGTCAGCCTGCTGGTTCCGGGCAGCGAGGGCATGCTCGACGAAAGCTTGCCAGTTCTCGGGGATGACAGCCACCTCGGTGAGGGTAGTAGGGTCCTCGGGGGTGATCCATCCGTGACGGTGGAGTTCATCGGCTAACTGGGCTGGTGTGGTCGGGGTCGGGTCGGGGGCCCAGGTGTCGAGGGGAGTCCAGGTCCAGTCGTGGTCGGTGGTGCTCCAGATGCGG
>ERZ500990.65-NODE-65-length-36217-cov-4.365384_pt1 | contig 36217 bp, 21 predicted proteins | sample MGYA00248876_ERZ500990 | MGnify/ENA primary metagenome ERZ500990 (study PRJEB25958, sample SAMN03398517) | human skin metagenome | study: EMG produced TPA metagenomics assembly of the Human Skin Microbiome Metagenome (human skin metagenome) data set.
CAGGCGGTCCGCTCCAAGGACGCGTGGCAAGGACCCAGATGGGTCTCTCGATGGCGTCCCGCAACGTACCGTGTTCTTCACGGCACACACGGCCGATCTAGCTCCATCTCCGTTCTCCCTGCGAACGGCTGAGCGCCGCCTACAGACTCTGGCGCCCGTGCAGCTCCGGCCCGTGCCATCCGAGGCGCCCGGCCAGGCACCTGCCGCGGTGCCTTTGTCCGATTCGCTGCGATCCGCACGGCGTTCGTCTGATACGCTGTCTACGCGCTCGTTCAAGTTGCCATTTTTGGGTATGCCCAGTGCGACCGCACAGACGTCCACGACGCTGGTGCATGCACAGGCTGAGCGAGCGCGCGCTGAGCGCCTCCCGGAGCCACCGGCGCCCCAATCGCCCATGCATACGTACGAAGGGGTGGATCCCTACATTCACGCGCATCTCCGGGCGGTGTATCATCAGCTTGCCAGCATCCCTGCTGTGCATCCCCCCACGAAGCCACGGCGTCTCGACTCGTCGAGCAATCAGCGCCCGCAAGGTGCGTTGATCGCCAGCTTTGCCGAGCATCAGGGCGCTATTACGTCCGTGTGTGTATCACACGACCATCTCTTCTTCGTCAGTGCATCGATGGACAAGACCGTCCGAGTATGGGACACGGCGCGTCTGGAAAAGAATGTCAACTCGCGCTCGCGGCTCACGTACGCGACGCACACGGCCCCCGTGACGTGCGTGTTGGTGCTGGGTGGCACCCACTGTATCATGAGCGCCTCGATGGACGGTGCGATCCATGTATGGGGCTTGAATGTCTCGCTGGGCCCATCCTTACCGCGGTACGCAAAGCCGCACATATTGGGCAAGCACACTCGGTCCGGTGACTATGTGCGATGCATGGCGCAATGGTCGAGTGGCACGGACCCCGTCGTGGTGCTTGGCACGAGCCGTGGACAGATTGTATTTTGGGACGTACGGCACATGCGTGAGATCGACACGCTGAGCCATCCTGCTGCGCACGGCTCGATCGAGGCCCTGGCCCTGGATCCACAGCGGCATTGGTTGTGTGCGGGCACCTCGAATGGACACGTTGCCTTATGGGACACTCGCTTCCATGTGCGTCTCCAGACGTGGCGGACCAGCAACCATGCTCGCATACGTGCGTGTGCATTGCATCCCACTCGCAAGTATGTCCTAACGGTAGCCACCTCTGCCGTCTTGTCGCTTGATCTCGGCACAGGCGCCGTTCTCGAGACCTTCGACTCGCGAGAGTTTGGCGAGCATGTCCCGAACATCACGCTCGAGCCATGTGTCGATGAGGCGCCGAGTGACACGTGTTTGGATGGTTCGTTTGCTTTGTGCGTGGGTGCAGATGGGTATTTGAGCTCGCCGGCAGAGAGTCCCCGTGGGTGGATCGTCACTGGTGGCAGTGACCGTGTCGTGCGGTTCTGGGACTTGGGACGGGCCGACACCTGCACAGCGTTCGGGTCCCAGATCCATGGCGAGTTTACCATGACGCATCATCGGTACATACATACGTTTCAGTGTATCGAAGCACCCCCGAAGCGCTCGCCGCTGCACATTCACCAGCAGGTCAAGGACGCGATGGGCACGCTGACCTCGCATCAAGATACCATCACGGCGCTTGCGGTGATCGAAGCGCCGTACCGATGTATTGTCGCAGGCGATCGCTCTGGCGTCCTGTGCGTATGGGAGTAAAGCTATACACCACCAAACACGCTAAACTTGCGCACGATACTGGGCCCGTGCTCCTCATAGTCATGTTTATTGTAGCAGAACGAGTAGAAATCAGGCAGAGAGCCTAGCAACGACCCACCGTACCAGACGGCATAGCGCTGCATACGATGTGAGATCACGTTCACATCGAGACCCGAGCTGCGCGCCAAGTTGCCACTGGCTGCCTCGGACGCAGCAAGGCGCTCACTCACAATAGAACTCAAGTCCTTTTTGAGGCGCTGGCCAAAGTGCTGGAACATGGTGGAGCCACCAGACAAGACGATGTTTTTGTAGAGACCTCGGCGGACATCAATCGGGCTCTGCTGGATCACGGTATCGACAACCTCAGGCAGCGGTGTTAGAAAGTCGGACGACACCATCTCTGGGTTGAAGAAGATTTCAGGCGCCAAGAAGCGCTCATAGCCCACCTCCACCGTGTAGGGACGGCCCGTGACAGTATTTTCGCCCTGGTAGCGCTCAAAGTACTTGTACGGGTCCTCGTCGTAGCGGCGGAATTCGCGCACAATGTCCTGGCACACGTACGAGTAATCTTCCTTGATTTTCTCGGCGACGCGTCGGCCATCCTCTGCGGGAATGTTCGCCGACTCGCCGCGCTCACGCAAGAGCTGCTGCACAAAGTATGTAATGTCGCGACCAGCCAGCGGAATATGCTTAATCGCACTGCCAATGACGTAGCCTTCTGCCACGGGGATGACGTGCGTGACTCCGTCACCACTGTCGATCACTGTACCGGTGAGTGTGCGATCTGTCACCTTGTTGCTCGTCCAGCTAGCTGCCAGAGCAAGCACAGCCTGCACGGCAATGTACAGCCCTTTGATATTGAACGATTCAAACATAATCTCGGCGGTTGCCTCACGATTTTCAGGCGGGTTGAGCGGTGGCTCGGTCAACATGAAATAGTTTTCTTCCGGCTCCGCACGCAAGTACTTGAAAATACTCTGCTCCCAGAAGCGCTCCATCAAGTCCCAATTTTCCACCACTCCATGACGGATCGGCTGGTGCACCTGGTACGTTTTGGCATTGGCATACGCCTCGTCACCGATAAAAAAGTCTAGATCATCGATCCCGCGCTTCGATACAAGCGACGAGTTACTCATGCCACTCGGCTTTGATGGAACGGAGGGGCGCCCGCCGATACTCGATTGTCCCCCGGCACTCGACGACGCAGTAGCAATCGCTGTGGGGAACACAAAAGACGGCTCTGAATTGCCGGCAAAGCTGGTGTCAGTGTGCTAACAACATACCCCATTTTCGTATATCCTGTACCATTGTCACTATCATTAGTTAGAATATACGTACAGCACAATCACGTTGGACCGCGACATCGTGGCAAGGGTGGGTTGGGACAGCCGGGCTAAGGCGCACGGGGCGTTCTCGATGTCCAGGCTGCTTATCATACCGTGACTAATATGTACCACCCCCTTTTTCATCCACGCGCCGCTCCTTCTGGCCGTGGTCCGTCATGTCGTGGAAACTGCCTGCCACGGCGTACTTCCCGCGCACGGTGCCATCGACGAATGCACCTGTGCGGTCGCACATCGCTACGCGTTCAAACGTGTGCGTCACGGCCGTAACGCCGAATAATGTGAATCAGGTTCGGCGTATCAATGCAGCGCTCTTTCCAGCTACTGTCAATGAAGAGATGTACGAAGGGGCCTTAAAAGACGATACCAACGCCCTCTTTCAGATCGCCTTGTTCAACGACATACCTGTCGGTGCCATTTGTTGCCGCCTGGAAGATGGATCTGACGCTACGAAGTGTAAAGTGTATATCATGACCATCGGTGTATTGGGGCCGTACAGGCGCCTGGGTCTCGCCACTGCCCTGATCAAGTACATCCTTGCTACTGCGACGCCAGGATCCCTTTTCGCAGGTCGCTCCGTTGAGTGTGTATACCTGCATGTGCAAACCAGCAACCAGGAAGCCCGTGCATTTTATGAACAACTCGGCTTCACCCTGACCGAGACGATTCCTGCGTACTACACACACGCAGATCCTGCGAGTGCATGGGTATTCGAGAAACGGGCAAACTAAGGTATCGTGTCAATGTGAGACATTCTGTTTACGCCGTTTCTCTTCCAAAAGATGCTGTTCTTCTCGCTCATCCTCACGACGGCCAAAGGCCGAGCTCCGCAGTTCCTCTCGAAGCACGACGTCCGCTCCGGCCTCCATATCATCGTCACTGTCAATATCACGAGCCATATACCTAGGTGTTAGTTATTCGTACATACGTTTGACGGTTGCGTCCAAAGAGCTGCCAAATCTGATCTCGAATGGATGCATGAGATGGACCCGGTTCGACATTGTCCTCGTCGCTATCCTCCTCCTCCTCTTCTTCTTCTCCTTCTTCTTCTTCTTCTTCTTCTTCTTCTTCTTCTTCTTCTTGATGCCTTAATTCTTTTCGTCGTCTCTCTTGCTCAATAAACTCTTCACGAGCACTCTGACGACGAGGTGCCAGGGTATGTGCTTGCCTAGCGGCACCCTCTGATGCGCCCGACTGAACGCGTACTTTTTGAGGCCTGAACGGTACGCCCATATCTTTGGCCATCCGCTTCATGCGCTTCTCTTCTCGTGTTAGTGTCGTTGCTGTTTCTCTAGCACGCCGAACTTGCGAGCGATGTTGCACTGCCACGGACCTGGCCTTGTCGAGGGCGGGTGCACGTTTTGCCGTGCGTCCCACGGCTTTTTCTATAGCAGCTTTCTCTGCTGCGCGAGCGGCCGCTTCCCGGCGCTTTTGCGCATCTTTCTGCATCTCAATACGTTCCAGCTCTAGTGTACGCTGCTTTTCCCGACGCTGGCGCTCGCGTGCCATCCATTCTGCACGCTGATTTGCTCGCTCAGATTGTACACGTTCATCGTCGCGTTTCTTTCGCGCACGCTCCTCGAGTGCCTTGTCCAGCTGTGAACGCTGCTTTTGACTCTGCTCTAAAGCAGCACGCTTTAGTTCCTCAAACTTGGGGTCAGCGACGCGCACTTACACTGCTTCCCATATGTCGTCCTCCTACCCCAGGGTGGTGCGGCAGGGAATCTGCGTGGAGGATTAGCTTAGGTCAGCCTGTCTGTAAGGCCATGGCAGACGCCCTGCAGTTTCTTTCTCAACCGATCGTGACGCGTGGATATGGCATCGACGGGCGCACAAAGCGCACCACGCACTTGGCCCCATGTGCCCGTGTCTTTATTTGTGTCTTCCGGTGCATGGCATGTGCCAGTGCAAGGCTCGGACTTGTCGACATTGCAGTCAAGTTTACACCCTTTGCATGAAGCTGCGCATGTGAATGCACTGAATACACTGGCTGTGCCCAATCCCGCATCGATCGGCTTGCAGGTGCCCAATTCTCCGGAGGATGAAAAAAACATGACGAATGTCGAAAAGTGTCGTCACTGGGCGCTTGCTGACGGCTACGATGGTATCGCCATCGAACTAGCCAACGCACGTTGGCATGAGCGTTGGGAGCATTTGTGCCTGCGTCCAGACTCCGGCCCTCCTGGACTTCCACGAAGCACGAGTCGAGCTAACTTTTCCTCGCTACCTGGAGATATGGATGCGCGCATTCAACTCGAGGCGGAGACATGGCGTGCACAACCTCATTTTTTGCGTCCAGAGCTGAATATCCTCCATGCCCGCGAGACACCTTATGTCACTGCCATAATTAGTCAGTGGCTGGAACTCGATTCCTTGGACGAAGGTGTGCGTTTCGACTCGGAACTCGCTTTGCGCCAGGAACTTGCGTATGCCTCTTACGTCGGAGTTACGCAAATTATTCTTCCCGCACCGAGCAGCGATCCTGAGCGGCGACCATTTTTGGCCGACTACGCGCGTATTCTTCGCTCATGCCTTGAAGGCATGGCAGATCAGCCTCCGCTTGTGCATGCGTCGATGAAAGTCGCTGTACGCCTGCCTGTCAGTTCGACGTACATTCTCACATCAATGCTCATGCATCAAGCTACAAGCAAAGGGCCTAATGGCGCAGCTGCCATGCCAGCAGCCGCATATCTTCGGACCAAAGACAATTGGGCATGGGAGACATGGGAACGCTTACAGGACTTGTGTGGATACCACTCACAATTGCACATTGCACTCGACTTGTCCATGCCTCTTCCTCCAACTTCGTCCATGATGCGCTGGATTCATGAACCTGTATCGCATATTCTGCTTCCGTCCTCATCGTTTCTTGCGAATGCTAAGGGGTACCCTGTCCTCTCCAAATCAGCCCAAACGCTGGTTCGGAGTCTGATTCCTCATACACCCCACATTATTCTGAGTGACATCACAAATCCACCAATACAACACGTACGTGGTGGTCCTATTGCCTATATCCAGTATATTCGACATCTGATCAAAACCACGCAGCCACCTTCAAAACTTGAGCACCTCGCATCTACGTTTGGTGATTGTCTTCAAGCACCGCTGCAACCCATGTCAGATCAACTTGCTGCTGGAACGTACGACGTGTTTGAAGCAGACACGGTAAAATATGACTTGTACGAAGAGGCGATGTTCCAGGCATTTACTCAGCATGGATCACCAGGCACGCGTTTACAGGTTTGGATCGTGGGAGCTGGGCATGGTGCTTTGGTGCCCCGTTGCTTGAATGCTGCTGAACGCGCATCGCGTGTCGTCTACATCACGGCTCTAGAAAAGAACCCTGGTGCTTTGATCGCACTTCAAGACCGACAGCTGAAAGAATGGGGCTCTGATCGTGTTCGCATTTTACTGGGCGATATGCGTGCCATGCCAGTGCCACCCAATGTAGCGGACCGAGCAGATGTGGTGGTAAGTGAACTTCTGGGCAGCTTCGGTGATAATGAGCTTGCACCTGAATGCTTGGATGGAGCGATGCGGTTTCTTAAACCGAGCGGCATCTCCATACCTACCTCTTACATGCCCTATATTGCACCGGTTACTACACCGGCTTTGCATTCTGCCATCAAAACTGGTATGTCCCAAACATCATCAGCACAATCAGGACAGGGTATGGGCAAGGCCCAAGATGCAGTGCAGTTTGATGCACCATCTGTTGTGCTTTTCAAACGAATGAACTTGCTCTCTGGTCCAGACAGCGCTTCGCAGTACCCCCGGGTCCAAGCGTGCTGGCGGTTTGAGCATATGTCCATGGATGAGAGCGGTTTGGCTTGTGATGTTCACGGTTTGCCACTTACCAACAACCACAATGCTCGCTCATCGTTGAATACCTTTTACATTCCTCAGGCTGGAGTGTGCCATGGCTTGGCGGGATACTTTGAAGCGCATTTATTCGGTAATGTCATGTTGAGCATCTTTCCTGATCCCACTCGAGCCAGTCGGGACATGCTGAGTTGGTTCCCTATTTTTTTCCCCTTCCGCACACCGCTGTATGTACCGGCTAACTCTGAGCTCGATGTGCACATGTGGCGTCTCACAGACAATAAGCATGTGTGGTACGAATGGAGCGCCGAAGCGTTCATGCTTCTCGACACGATCCATGGACAATCTAGTACCACAGCGCTGTCTCCACAAGGACATGCATTGCACATGTTCCAAGATGAGTCAAACCACTCGGACAGCTTGCCGCCCTTCATTAATGCTCCACATACACCTATGATGCCATCTACTGGGGTCATGAGCCCCGTTATGGACAACACTGCAGCAGATGCCTCCTTGTCGGTCCACGTTCCCAATACAAATGGCGTTTCAGTTGCACCAAATGCAGCCAGGCGGCGTATAAAGGTGGGTCAGACAGACCTAATGAACCCTGGGGCTTGTGGGTCGAAATCCATCATTTCTACCTAGATGATGTAAGGGTGGAAACACTATCTCGTACGGCTACATCCACTATCAAAATTGGTATCCTGGAAAATCGTACTTAATACCTGCACGCGCCAGCGCAGCACGGCGCTTCTTTTGACGCTGCATGAGCTTGCGATTCACTTCTGCACGTTGCTCAGCAGAACGCGACTTTGAACGTCGCTTGCGTTCGACACGGTCCATCGGCACCCTACGGAACTTGCGGTTTGCACCAATCCATAGGTTGGGATCCACTTCTTGAGATGGAATCATAGCCAGCTGCAACAGATGACCATCCAGTAAATAGTTGTTCATGGTGTCGACCACGATCTCTGCCACGTCAGGCGACTCAAATTCCATGAAGCCATAGTGCTTGGAGCGACCTGTGTTCTTGTTTCGAGACAGACGCAGTCGCTTAATATCGCCAAATTGAGAGAAGTATGCGCGCAGCTGATCTTCGAAGAAACCATGAGGAAGTCTTCCGACGTAAACAACGCCCGTTTCTTCTGGTTCCTCGTCATTAGGCGCAAGTCGCTTCTTGCTCTTGGCCTTTTCTAGGCGCTGGCGGACGCTTGCATCGTCACGGCTGCTAGGTAGCTTGACGACCTCATCAAGTGTTGGGATAGCTTGTTTGGACAGAATGTCGTCCTCTTCTTCTTCGTCTTCTTCTTCGTCGTGCTCTTCATCCTCGTCCTCGGGCTCCGGGTCACCGGGGAAACCACTAAGCATCTCATCTTCGTCATCCTCATCTGCATCCACCACAGTTGTAGCTTTTGCCTTACGTGGAACACTCAAGGAAGAGGCAGATTTGTCTGACGGAAATTGTACCACATTCGGCACCTCATGGATGCGCACTGACTTGACTTTTTTGGGGATGGCAGGCTTTTCGGCATTGCTCGAAGCCTTCTGTTTTTTTACCTGCTTAAGTGGTTGCTTTACCACCTTTTTTACAGGCTTTTCCTTGGGGACGCCTTTTGACACTTTCTTCGTCTTGGCCTTCAATCCCGTATCGGGGCGCTCAGCCATAGTCAATGAATCTGGCAACAACAAGCAAATTGGCACGCTCCTACAAAAAATTGGATTGACCACGTGGTCGCCGCGTGGCTCGCCGAAGGGGGTGGTCCAGGATGTTCTACCGCTTTCGATGCTCGGCGCGGGGATCCATTACTTGAAGCGAGCGATCTGGCCATCTGTCAACACTCTCACTCCATACTGAGACTCTCTACTACAAACATGTCTAGTACAGCCGTCCCCGAGGTTTTGTGGGCTCAGCGCAGCTCTGCCACCGAAGATGAGAAGAATATCATCATGCTCACAATCAACGTTCCTAACATGACGGCCGACGCCACAAAATGTGATCTGACATCAACTAGCCTTAAGTTTGAGTCCACCGTCCAGGGTGATGCTTCCAAAGGTATCGAGGGACACAAGTACACGTTCAATATCGAGTTTTTCGAGAACATTTTGCCAGCTGAATCGAAGCAACACCTCACCTCCAAGTGCCTGTACCTCGTGCTTCGTAAAGAGAAGAAGCAAGAAGAATACTGGCCTCGCTTGACAAAGGAAAAGGTTCGCCTGCATAACGTGAAGACGGACTTTGACAAGTGGGTCGATGAAGATGAACAGGATGAGGCCAATGAGGCTGGTGACATGCCTTTCCCCGGGGGCATGGATATGAACGCCCTCATGTCGCAGATGGGTGGGGGCGCTGGCGGCATGGACTTCGGTGGCATGGACGATGATGCTGAAGATGACGGTGACGATGACGAGACACAGCCCCCAGCTGCTGAGGCTGATGGTGCAAGTGCTAAGATTGAAGAGGCCGCCTAATCTACGCGTTAAAAAAGTCACACCCAGCCACAAATATCTTGACCAGAGATACTTTCGTAGCATGTATTTAAGACGGGTATAAAACATCTATTGTCGGCGCTGCTGGTTAATTTCATTTACAATTTCTTGCGCGCGGACAGCATCTTCTGCTTCAAACTCATAGCGCTTTGTATCGTGCGTGTGCACACGATGGGCCACAAGCCGGAACACTTGCGGTAGGCGTGGGTTCAGTTCGCATTGTATAATCGAGCTTAAAAGGTAGGAAGTAGTTTTAGCATGCGACACTCGTTTCTCAGCAGGTCGGATGATGTGTAGCCATTCCCCATCCAATGAAATGACACGTTCGTGTCGACCCATGGCAATATGGTGACGCCGACTGACCGAGTAAGCTTTATAACTGGATATCATATCCATGGCTGTCTTGTACTTGGGCTCTTCCAACACTGCTTGTGCATGGCTATCGCGTGCGGGGACAAAAGCCCTCCCAAGAGACGTTCGTTCGACAAGAACCAGATTATGACTTGTACACTCGAGCTTTGATGCCACTTCATTTGGGGACAAGATTTCAGCTGTTTTTTGACACAGCAATGCATACAAATCCATAGGTCCCAAATTGCAATCATGACACACTTGTTCAAGCACATTGCTAATAGTAGCATCAGGCGAGATTTGCACTTGGATCTGGCTATTCGCCATAGGTACAACCATAATATGTAACATCATAAACGCGCTAGGCTTTGTATTCAAAGATTTGGGTACGTCGGCGACATTTTCGACACCAATTGTCGAGTCGAGCATATCCGATTGCTTCGATCCACTTGTTACGGGGCACAAAGCAAATTCGTGCTCGCCAAAATGACCAACAATCAATCCATAATCAATAACAGGAAAGTCATCATCAATAATTCCATTCTCGACCATGCGCAACATCCAGGAACGAGGACTAATCAAGGCTTCTGCCTTTTCTTCCTTGGGGTGCGTAGGAGCCCGTCCAAATTTTTTTACGTACGAATAAACACCATACCCAATTAGTTCTTCCATACTTGCTTCTGGTTGGACCCATACCTGGATCGGGCTGACCAGAGCTTTCGTCTGTGGATCCACTTGACCCGGATAATACAACAAGACACGAAAACCATGATCATGGTCATTTCGTCCAATTCGAGTATATTTGGCAAACTCCATATCTTCATTAGAACTGTCCGCGTGTTGTAGAGATAATTGCAACAGAGAAGGGCCCGATGCAGGAGGGCTTAATGATACTCTTCTGAATACAAGATCATTGTCTAAATTGAGACCTCTGCGACTAGTCCTGCCATTTGGATGTGATGATTCCGAAAATGCAATGGGCCTAGGAAAATTGGTGATTTCTCGAGCATGATCGTCCATTTTAACGCCCTGCGGGGCATCCTGGCTGGATTCAGTCTGGACAGCTGCGCCAGGAGGCATAACATTGGGCGCGTGAACAAAAGATGATGAACTCAATAATGGAAAGTCTGGTTCGTTATTCCCAAGAGTCGAATCACTGCCTAGCACAAAACTTTCTGATGCATAAGACGCCAGGTTATCGGGATCATTGTGTGTAATTTTCATGTCGCGTAGAGCCAGGTCGACAGGCGAAAGAGACCCTAAATCATTTTTGTATGGGCCTTTGTGTGAAATCTCATTTCTGAAAGAGGTGGGCTTGAGTGCCGTTTCGAATGCTGAGCGGAACGTGGATCGCTCGTGCTCTAAAGGTGATGCATAGATTGGAGCATCCAAGCCATGTTGTGTATCCTTCGAACCATAAAATTTTCGGTATATTTTTGGTATATCTGATTCCAACAAGTCTGCATCGGGGTCATACGATCCTGAATAGACCGCGTCATCCTGATCATCATAGGGCCATGGTTCCTTGGGCAAGTGTTTGTTAACAAGATGACGAAGCGCTTTAAAATCAATTGGGGGAGATGGGGAACGTGGCACTCCGTTAGAAGATAAGGGTCGTGAGTGGATATCGTGTATATCCGAATTTATCAAGGGGATGCGAAAGTGATGTTCCGAACAACTTGGTGAATTTAAAATATCTTGAGGATAAGTCATGATATCTGCATCTGTTAGTACTCGAGCAAAAGTCCCATCATGATCATGTTCAAAATATCGAAGCCACAGTTCCTTCAAAGTAAAGCTAAGTATTAGTTGGATTCGACGCACCGATGATCAAATCCAAGAGACATGGGAAGGCCAAAGCGCTTAGTGGAAGTGGATTTAAACAACTCCGCGTTTCCCTGCAGCTAAATCAACACCTTAAAATTTGCCTCTGCGCCCACTGCTCGACCCACTCAATCATGATGAAACTAACACCAATGCAGACTATGTCACCATAAGCGACTCAAATTCTATTTGATTACAACATCGTTTATTCGCCACGCTTGGCGGCGGCATTGGCAGACATCAAGTTGAGAGCGCTACCAGCCTTGAACCACTCAATCTGGTTCTCGTTGAACGAGTGAACAAGCGGGATACGGTCCTGCGAACCATCACGGTGCTTGCAAACGAGCGTGACGATGCTGCCAGGTGCGATTGTCGTGACACCCTCAAGGTCAATAAGATCATCAGGGCGAACAAGGTCGTAGTCACTCGACTTCTGGAACGTCATAGGCAGAAGACCCTGCTTCTTACAGTTGGTCTCATGGATACGAGCGAAAGACTTGGTAATAATGGCCATACCACCGAGGAAACGAGGCTCCAAAGCAGCGTGCTCACGAGACGAGCCCTCACCGTAGTTGTCGTCGCCAATCACAACCCAAGGGTGACCGTTGTCACGGTAGTAGACTGCCGTGCTAGGGACAGATCCCCACTCACCAGTGTAGTAGTTCTGAACTTTGTTCGTCTCACCATTAGCACTGTTAGTGGCACCAATCAGACAGTTGTTGGAGATGTTGGGAAGGTGACCACGGTAGCGCAACCAAGGACCACCGGCTGAGATGTGGTCTGTCGTGCACTTGCCCTTCACCTTAATAAGGATCGGAAGATCCTTGGGGTCCTTGTCTTCGAACTTCTTGAAAGGCTCAAGGACATGGAGACGCTCGGAGTCAGGGCGGATAATCACCTCGACACCTGAGCCGTCAGGAGGAGGAGACTGGAACGTGTTCTCGCCAGGGTCGTAGCCACGAGAAGGAAGCTCATCACCAGTAGGGGCTTCGAACTTGAACTCCTTGCCGTCAGCTCCTTTAAGCGAGTCAGTCATCGGGTTGAACGTGAGACTTCCAGCAAATGCCATAGCCGTCACAAGGTCAGGAGAGGCCACAAAGGCATGGGTAGCAAAGTTCGCATCGTTACGGCCACTGAAGTTGCGGTTGTACGACGTGATGATCGAGTTCTTTTCGCCTTTCTTCACGTCGTGACGGTTCCATTGACCAATGCAAGGACCACAAGCGTTGGCGAGCACCATACCACCAACCTTGTTAAGGATTTCCATCTGACCATCACGCTGAATAGTGGCACGGATTTGCTCTGATCCAGGCGTCACAGTGAAGCCCGATTTGACCTTGAGACCGTGATCACTAGCTTGCTTGGCGATCGAGGCAGAACGCGACATGTCTTCGTACGAAGAGTTCGTGCACGAACCGATCAAGGCAACACGAAGCTCCTCAGGCCAGTCGTTCTTAATCACCGCATCCTTGAACTTCGAAAGAGGTGTGGCAAGGTCAGGCGTGAATGGACCGTTGATGTGGGGCTCGAGCTTGTCGAGGTCAATCTCGATGTGAGTATCATACTCAGCGTCACGGTCGGGCAGAAGGTTGCGGCTGAACTGCGAAGCAGCCTTAGCAATGTCTGCACGGCCTGTGGCTTCAAGGTACTTGGCTTGACGGGCGTTGAATGGGAAGATCGATGTCGTAGCACCAATTTCGGCACCCATGTTACAAATGGTACCCATACCGGTGGCCGAAAGCGAGGAAACGCCAGGTCCCTTGTACTCAACAATTGCACCAGTACCACCCTTGACAGTAAGCTCTCCGGCAACCTTGAGGATGACGTCCTTAGGCGCGGTCCAACCTGAAAGCTTACCCTTAAGCTCAACACCAATTACCTTAGGGCACTTCAGCTCCCAAGGAATGTCAGCCATCACATCGACAGCATCAGCACCGCCGACACCGCAAGCAATCATGTTGAGACCACCGGCGTTAGGAGTGTGCGAGTCCGTACCGATCATGAGACCACCAGGGAAGGCATAGTTCTCAATGATAATCTGATGAATAATACCCGAACCAGGCTTCCAGAAGCCAATACCGTACTTGGCACTGCAGCTAGCAAGGAAATCGTAGACCTCCTTGTTCAGTTCAAGCGCGTTAGCAAGGTCCTGTGAGCCACCAACGTCAGCAGCGATGAGGTGGTCACAGTGCACCGTTGTGGGCACAGCAACCTTAGGGAGACCGGCGGACATGAACTGAAGCAAAGCCATCTGAGCAGTAGCGTCTTGGCAGGCAACACGATCAGGACGGAGACGCAAGTATGAAACACCACGTTCAATGTCCTGCGTTTCAGGCTGGTCAAGGTGACCATATACGATCTTTTCAGACATGGTCATAGGACGCTTCAAGCGGTCACGGACAATCTTGAGGTTCTTCTCGATCTTCTCGTAAGGAAGGTAGTAACCCTTGCCTTTTTCAATGATACTGAGTTCAACCTTGCGCTTAAGCTCCTCTTCATTCAGAGGGGGAGCGTCCTCAGCAACTGTAACAACTCCACGAGTGGCAGCCGCGCGGTGAGCACGGAAAGCCACCGCGCGAAGTGCGGGCGAGCGCATCGCACGGGTAGAGAGCATCATGATTGACAAGGAGATGACTAGTGAAACTCTGGCCAAGCTTTTAAGGGCGGCCGACGTTTGGGTTGTTCGACCTGTAGCCAGAGTCTGCAATCGCCATTTGTCTAATCATAATGCGTGGATTATAGATTTTTCAACCTATGAAAATGTGCGATTGTGGTCATCAGCACTGCATCGATTGTCATTGGGAATTAGTTATGCATGATTGGTCACAATCACGGGGCTCGTCGGCAAATCCGAAACACTTGGCCGTCAATGCTTGTCACGTGAATTAGAACACCGGGCCACAAGCCAAGATTCCGGTAAGGCCTAAATCTCGGACGAAATACTCACATTTCATAGGTTATGCATCACAAACATGTATAAGCATGACTACGCCAACATGTTGGTGGACTAGGTCTCGGACATTGGCGTCTGTGCAAGAAAGTGAATCTGACAGGCTTCACGAGAACATCACGTCGTTATCGATAAAACAGGAGGTACAGATACTGGATAAAATTTTAGCTACGGCATTCGAAATTTTCACATAAGCGTGTAGATGAAAGTGTTGTAGAAATTATATACTAGGCACCATCTGCTTCTTCTTCAGCCAGGAGGCGTTCAGCATCCAGGGCAGCAATACAACCACTGCCAGCTGATGTAATAGCCTGGCGATATCTCTTATCTTGAACATCACCAGCAGCAAAGACACCGTGCACGGAAGTCAGAGACGTACCGGGCTTCGTCAGCATGTAGCCGTCTTCATCCAGGTCTACCAGTCCCTTAAACACAGACGTAGCTGGGATGTGGCCGATTGCATAGAAAAGGCCGTTCACTTGAAGGTCCTTTTCTTCACCAGTCTGATTATTTTTAATGTGGACAGCATTAAGCAATTCTCCATCACCTTTGGCCTCTGTGGCCACAGTGTTAAAAAGCACCGTGACTTTGGGGTGAGACAAAAGACGCTTGGCCATAATTTTACTTGCGCGCAGCTCATCACGACGCACAAGAACATAAACGTGGCTTGCGTACTTAGTGAGATACGTAGCCTCCTCTGCAGCTGAGTCACCGCCGCCCACAACAGCCAATGGTTTATTACGGAAAATTGGGACGGCACCGTCACATACAGCGCATGCACTGATACCGTTCTGCCAATACGTCTCTTCACCTGGCAAATGCATGCGACGTGCAGAGGCACCGGTGGCAACAATGATTACCTTTGCGAGCTCGGGTTCCTCATTCTCATGACCTTCACGCCATAGCTTGAAAGGACGACTGGACAGGTCAACCTTGGAGATTGTTTCCGTGTGAATGACAGTTCCGAAGCGTACGGACTGAGCACGGAACTTGTCCATCATCTCCGAGCCGCCAATACCATCTGGAAAGCCAGGATAGTTTTCCACATCTGTAGTAGTAGTGAGCTGACCACCCGCAGCAATTCCGTTTGCAAGGAAACCCTCAAACATAACTGGTTCTAGGTTTGCACGACCCAGGTAAACAGCAGCAGTGTGACCTGCTGGGCCAGAGCCAATAATTACAACATTGTGTGGCTGTTTCGAACCAGCATCGTTCTTGTTATCGACAGGGGGCATGGCGCTTGAGCTGGATAAAGGAGCAAGACAGGAAGAAAGCTGAGGTTGGTAGAAACGCAGAGTGGGACGGCACTTAGAATTCAACGCAAAGTAACTGATACCCCTCTTGAAAGAGATATATCTGCTAACCTGAACGTGTCAGTTAAGGATCTAAGAAACATACGCAAAAAAATTGTGGCGTTAGTATGGCGTCAAAGATCGAGATGATCGATCTGGTTCGATGTCGACGCGTCACTCGTCCGGAGCAAGACTAAGCAATGTGGAGGTCTTGACAGCATGTGCTTGTGCCACGTGGACACAGACTGAGCACCAGTCTTGAAACATTGTGTTAGATTAACCAACAGCGCGTGTGCCATTCTAATAATGCATTATAAAAGCTCCACACAACACACATGTCAGCGGCGATTTCATGCATGCCTGAGCTTTTGCCTCGGCAAACGCGCTGTTCAATAAAAAATGTAGAATGGGCTGGGAATTCGCTGAAATAGGGTCTTCAGGTCACGTCCATGATGAAAGCGGTGCAGCATGTCGTCCTGGCTGTACTTTTATTGTTGAGCTTTTTTGTAATAGGAGCTTTAGCTGATATCACAAAGCCCCAGCATTCGAGCACTTTGCATCATGCGAAAATGGCCCGCCGCTCGAAGGCTATGTCTACGAGTGAAAAGTGGGGCAAGTACTGCGAGGACGACACACAGGGACACAATGGTAACGACCAAAAGTCAGATCACTATCTTGTTGTGAAGACAAATGAGGGTCGTGTCCGTGGCCTGTACAACTCTACGGCAGACACGTATTCTTGGCGAGGCGTACCATTTGGTGATGATACGAGTGGAGAGAACCGCTTCATGCCACCCAGGCCTGCAGGCAAGTGGTATGATGTGAGAGACGCGTCGAAGAAGCCCAAAATCTGCCCACAGCATGGAAGTGATGTTTCTAAGGCAGCAATCGCCCTGTTTGGATTTTCGGGTTCAATTTTTGAAGAAGAAGCACAATCAGAAGACTGTCTGAATGCCAACATCTTTATTGGTAGGAAGAATTGGGAAAAGTATCGTGACTCCAACGGGAAGACAAAGAAACTTCCAGTGTGGCTGAATCTTTACGGTGGTTCTTTTGAATGGGGATCTAATACTGTGGAAACGTATCAGTCGCACAAGCTGGTTCACGACAATGACATTATTACTGTGAGTATCAACTTCCGTAACTGGATTCTCGGCTTTCCCCAAGCTCCACAACTGCATACCAGTAAGAACCAACACAATGCGCACTTTAAGGGTAGCAACCCTGGTCTGTCAGATGTTGACTTGGCGATTGAATGGGTATACAACAATATTGAGAAGTTTGGTGGTGATCCCGAAAAAATAACGATCGGTGGCACAAGTACGGGAGCCTGTATTGCCGACAATTGGGCGTACGTGCATTATCAAAAGCCGACGTCCAAGTATATCAGGGGAATCATCCTTCAGAGTGGATCCATGACGTCTCTCGGAAAGTACTTTGTGACAAAGCCTGAGGACGACTTTACGGAAAAGAAGGGTGTGTGGAATAAAGTGGCTGCTTATCTTGGCTGTGGCACAAATGGTGACGATAAGCAGATGAAGTGTATGCAAAAGAAGAAGTGGCAGGATGTGATTCAAGCGACTTTTGCTACCAACACATCGTTCATGCTGACAAGCGACAACATCACGGCTTACAATGACTACTCGGAGCGCCTGTTGCAAAGAAAATATGTTAATACGCCTATGCTCCTCGGTAATACTAAGGACGAAGGCAATGCTTGGTTGATTCACGACGCGCAACTGACGGCCGCCGTGGGCCCTCTTATTACGGCCGAGGTGTGGGTCTGCCCGTCGTATGTTCAGGCCAAACACCGTATGGGCTATGCATCGACATGGCGTTATCGCTTTAGCCCTTCCTTTTATCTCCCAGATACGCCAGAGAAGTACCAATCGCTTTTGACGTACCACGGAAGTGACACGGCCTATTCATGGGAGACGTGGCAGGATCTGCGTTACATTCCAACAAAGCAAGCTGAGGAGGACAAGGGACCTCTTTTGAAGGCACCTCGCGCCACGGATGACGATAAAATCCGGGCACCTGTGGCACATATGTACAGTGCGGCATTTGTCGAGTTTGTGAAAGACCCCGACAATGGCCTGTATGACTTTGAGTCTGGCTGGCCGGTGTATTCTCCACAAAGCCTGTCTATTGGGGATTTCGGCTACAAGAACAGTCCCCAATTCCGTCTTGCGTCTCCCCACGATGTTGATGGACTCTGTCCCTTTACAGATGCTGAGATTAAGGAAAACAATGAGAAGTGGCGCGAAACGGCTCAACGTATGCGCCCTTTCATGTTCTAAGGTCGCTATTCCATCACGCTTCTTTTCTCGATTTCTTGCCCGATGAATCTTATTACATGCTTTTAGGTCTCCTTTATCTAGTTTGATGTTACGTACACGTCATGATGTCACGTCAGCCCTGGTGATAATAGCCTGTAACACAAGTGTTGATTGAGAAGCTGGTTTCAGCATTGCGATTCTAGCCAACAAAAACTACCATCATACGGGTTCGCTATAACCAGAACACATATGCTCGCGGGATTTTTGGGTTAAGACAAAATACATCAGCGCAAGACATTTGTCATGTATTCATGTCTGTGGCAATGTACTTCCACATCGTCCGTCAGCACATATATGAAATGCATCACACAAGCGATGCAAGCATTTACGGAGCAAAGAGCTGCTCGAAGAATGCCTCGCTCGTCGGGATGCGCGGCGTCTTGGTGTTCTTCTTCAGCTTGCCAGCGCGGCGCTGAGCCTGCTCGCGGATCTCGCGACGGATTGAGGACTGGGCGTAAGGGTTGAGACGGAACAGAACACCGCGGTTGCGAAGAGGGTTCTTCCGCTGCGTGAAAGGACGCTTAGTCTGCTTGGGACCAGCTGGGCGCACAACGCTCTGGATCTCATCCGAGTTAATAAGACGCGTGACGTCCGGCATGGTAATCTTAGCGCTGGGCAGGTGGTAGCCCTTCTTGACGTCCGAGGCAGTTTCGTACGTGCCAAAGATCGTGTCAAGCTGCTTGAAGGCATCCTCCGTCCAGATCACAAAGCGACCCAGGTGACCACCGGGGGCGAGCTGGAGCAGGTTAAGGCTGTGCACGCTGGCAATCTCAACACCAGGCAGGTTGCGGAAGGCCTTCACGATACCATTGTCCTGGTTGTAAATGACAAGAGGGCCACGGCGTTGAACATGGCGGCGGTTGCGGAGCTTACCAACACCAGCACGGATCTTGCGTGAGTTCGACACCTTGATCACATCCTCGTAAGCGTTCAGAGCCTTGAGGGCAGCGACAGCCTGCTTGGTCTTGGTGAACGATTCAATCTCGCTCGACACAATCAGCGGAACCTCCTCAATCTCTTCCACACGGTGACCGCGGGCGAGCACAAGGGCAGGCAGGGCCGTGGCAGCAAGAGCAGACGCCGTGGCGTGACGACGCTGGGTCTGGCTCGTCTTTACGAACCAGCGGCGCCAAACCTTTGTGGGCGCGAACATGTGACCACCGCGGGCCATGTTACCAAAGGCAGCCTGACCAGAGCGGTGCGTACCACCACCGCCAACACGGGGAATACGGGCGAGGGCACGACCCGTACCCCAGGACTCAGCCGAGGTCTGGTGACCAGCGTTCGAAGCGACGGCGTACGGCTGACGCTTGTTCTTCGCCAGGTTCGCTGTTGAGTGTCAGTACCGTCATTCAGCAAAAAGAGCACACCAGGCGTGCCACGTCAAGTTGACCTGAGTGTGCACATTCTCAACTGTGTCGCAAAATACGTACAGTGAATGATCTGGACGAGATCCGAGCGGATAGGAGCGTTGAACACTGCCGGGAGAGGCAGCGATCCCGTAGCCGCACCGTCAATGCCTCGCACGTTCACAGTAGGACGAGCAGCCATCTTGAGGACTGACCTGAGTGTAGGACGAGGAAAAGTCTATACGATCTCTTGCTTGGCCCAAGGGCGCCGTTGATGCCCTGCAAACTTCTCAGTTCCCACGCACACGTGACTGGATCCAGTTTTGCCCTGCAAGCACACATGAATACCACGTGGTCTGGCAGATATCAGACCGGGTGCAGGGACTGTACTTTTCTCCTCCACATCAGCTTCAATCACGCAAGACGTGCATTGCATGTCACAAGAGCGCCAAATCTAAGAGGATAGGCGTCTGGCCAGGCGAAACGGAGAGAGGGCCGTAGTCCTTAGTCATTGATAGAGAGGCGGTAGCTCGTGTGCCTCGCCACCTTGCCACAAACGTCAACCGACATGTGTGACGCTTCGATGCCTAGTGTTTCTCAGCGAGTTCCGCGTGAGGCAGATACGGATGAGCAGATTCGTCGTGTTGTAGCGGATTTGCCCAAAATCAATGCCAAACTCGAAAATGCATCGCCGGCGGACATCATTCGATGGTCAATCGACAACCTACCTCACCTCTACCAGACCACGGCGTTTGGAGTGACGGGTTGTGTAACACTGGATATTATTTCGCGCATCAGTGCGGAACGCAGCGAAAAGAACCACACTGAGCTGCGCCACCTTGTTCCACTGATTTTTGTCGACACTCTGTACCACTTTCCACAGACTCTGGACCTGGCGGAACGGGCGTCAAAGCACTATCATGCTCCTATGTACGTGTACAAGCCCAAGGGCAGCGATACGGTAGCCGATTTTGAAAGGACTTGGGGTTCTCAACTTTGGCAGCGCGATGAAGACACATACGACTATCTCGTGAAGGTCGAGCCTGCACGCCGCGCTTACGAAGAACTAGATGTGCGTGCCGTTTTTACGGGGCGCCGCCGCTCGCAAGGTGCTGACCGTGCATCGCTCCAGGCTGTCGAGGTTGATGAGACCGGTCTGATCAAAGTCAATGCCCTGCTTAACTGGGAATTTGCCGACGTGGACAAGTACGTCAAGGAGAATGCTGTACCGTATAATGTTTTGCTTGATTTGGGATACAAGTCGATCGGTGACTGGCACTCCACGTCTCTTCCGTTTGGAAAGGACGGTGCCGATGAGCGGTCCGGTCGCTGGAGCGACAAGGCCGGCAAGACAGAATGCGGTCTCCACAAAGATTACTTCAAGTTTAAGGTGCTAGCCGAGAAGAAAATTCGTGAGGCTGAACTGAATCGTATTGACGCATCGAATCCGTAAAGTGCGACCTGTATCATAGCTTGTAATCTGGTTCTATGTGATTTGTTGACTCCGCAGCGGCGCGGCAACGGCGTCATCATCGTGAGCCGTTAGTTCATGCAGTCTTCCGCGGAATAGGTAGCGGATATAAAGCTGCTTGCGTTCACCGACACATGGATCAAAGAATCCGAGTAGTTTTGACTTGGATCGGCCAGCAGGGATCACCAATTGACTCTGGTTTACTAGCATTTGGAGCTGTACGCGCACATTGCACCACAGTGGCTGATTGTCATCCTTGGCTTGGTGCGGCCCTTCATACTGCGAGAGCATCGAAAAGAGTTGTTCTTTGTCCGCTAGCATGTGTATGTCCAAGTCCATCGGCGGTGGAAAAACATCATGTCGGCCATAGTATGCCTGAAGGATGACAAGGCCACTCCGTCCATATTCGGCCTCTGCACGTTTTGTGGCTTGAGGACGCAGAAGAGCACAAGTTTGTTCGGCGGACGTGCGGCGCTGTTCAATGTCAGTCATACGATCTTTGCGTATCGAGTGAAGACGTTCAGAGGTGGCAAGCCGGCGTTTAGGCATAAAGTAGAAATAGTGCGATCCAGCAATGGCCAGAGCAGGTAAAATAGCCGCTCCAATAGCTAGATCCACCCGGAACTTGGGACTTAGGACGATGGGGAATACGATTCGTTGACCCAGGCGCGTCACACGAATCTTCAACGAGATGCCCGACGAGGTGCCGCATTTGATGCCCAAGAGGACTCGTATGTTCTCTGTGACTCGGCGCTCACTGTTCGAGTAGGCCGCCAATCCAGAGAGCAATCCACAAGATACACCGCTCTTGACCCTCATGCCATTCAACACTTTCATAGACCATTCATAGTGAATGGATAGGTCATTCGTGAACTGGTAATGGCATGTCCATTCAGTGCCATCCTCGTGTGGTTTCGTTACGCCAACAACTAGCGCACTAACATCATCTGTCAGTGGTTCGCCGTTTTCATCGGCGCCCCAGGCACCAACAGTATATGCGCCCGTCTTGACTTGCGCAAAGCCTGTTAGACTCGATTTACTCGAAAGTCGCTGTGACCATACTAGTTGAACCGTTGGAGGCACACTCCAACTTTGCGATGCAATAATCCAATTGAAAATGAGATTGGGATCGACCATGTATTGGCCTCGGACTGTGAGTGTTTGAGGCTGTAAAAGGGAAGCATTTATCTCAGAGTAGAACCTGGGATTCCAATGCGTCTTCAGCGTGCCAATGAGGTTACCTGCACCCATTTGTCCGTTTTTGATCAGTTGGCCTGAAACGGCCAAAGTTGAAGATTGCGTCAGAGGAATATCAAAGCCGTGCTCTCCAACAATCTGTGGGCACGAAACAAGCGCAAGACGCTTGGCTAGGGTTAATCTTGTCTGGATAGCAGGATTCAATGGCGACACGATTCGTGCATTTCGAACAAACAGGGGTGATGCATTGATCACAGCAGAAAATTCACCGTGAGAGTTTACAAGACTCTCTGCATCAGCTGCCTGTCGAAGTCGAGATTGGCGCTCGAACTCCGCGCGCATCTCAGCTGGTGAGCGTCCGGGAGCTGCTAGAGCCCATGAAGACTGGAGACCTTCCTCGCCAAAGTGATCATATACCGACCGCTGCTCTGGATCAATCAGGACTTGGTATGCCTTGTGGATGTCTCGGAAAGCTTCCTCGGCAAGTTCTTTATTATGCGGATCGGGATGTTTATCGGGATGAAATGCCATAGCCAGAGTCTTGTATGCATCGCGAATCTGAGTTTCTGTGGCATCCTCGTCCACATTCAATAGAGAATAATATGAACGGGCACTAGATTCGATTGTATCCGTTGTATTTGCATGAGCATCACGGAATGGCGTGCCACCAAATAGCGGCTCTTCATCTTCTGTATCTGTTCGAATTTTGCGTGCATCATCGACTAGAGTTAGATTGCTGATGACATACCGAACGGCAGAGACGACTCTCCCCGAAGGGACGTCATGTTCGCTTGATGGTTGTGTGGGATGACAAGTGGTCAAGCTCCACCTGCACTTGTGGAGAACATTGTCATACCCTGGAAAGGGCCCTTTTACGACTTGTCCCACTTGTAGCTTGGTAACCATCATCAGAAGATAAGTACATTGTCGCAACATTGGCGTGTGCCATACTTCCAAGCACATCAACGGGAATGGCTATAATCTACAGCGAGTCCACATAATGAGCTCGTTCCAAAAACGACAAAATCGGGATACTCTCACATCAAACCCGTTTGTAGTACGCAACATACCTAGTTCTTATATGCTGGGATGTTTTGGTAAAACTAGGTTCAGAATGGGAAAGGCAGACAGACATCTGTGGTGGTACCCATGTCGCAGGGGCCAACATGAGAGTCTGCCCATGATGGGTTTAATTCCTCGATAGATGGAAGACTACTTTGCACATCGCATACCCTAATCTCAATTTGTGAACGCCATGTCGGACACGGCCAGTGCTAAGGTCCAGCAAACGGCTGATTCTTCAAGCTCAGAGCAGCAGGTCAAGACAGGCAGCCCAAACGACTTTTTGAAGAGTATGTTCACTAATCATGAAGCAATTAACCGTTCAAAGGTGTCATTGGCAAGAAGGTGATTGTGCGCTTGAACTCAGGTATTGATTATCATGGTACGTGTTTTTTATATTGTGTAGACATTGACACAGGAAGGAACGCTTTCATGCCTGGATGGATACATGAATATTGCCATGGAAGACACTGAAGAGTTTGTAGACGGCGCTCTGAAAAGCGCCTATGGCGACGCTTTTATTCGCGGTAACAATGGTGCGCATATCTTCTGCCTCTAACACACAGTACTGTATATTACTTCCCTAGATGCATAGGACCATGGTGATTCATGGCTCACGCATACCGACGTAGCCAAAGCTAGTACATGAATATGCGTCATCTGTGTGGCTCGACAACAATATTGCGTGCGACACGCCCTCAGAATGTGGCTCGGATATTTCCACAGGCGTTGCTATGGATAGCATCTGCATGAGAGCCCATAACAGGCCTTTGGAATCTATACCAGCTTGGAAAACAGCTTGCTGTATAGAGTCAGTGAACGTTCTCACGGATTTATACATACGGTGCAGCGCATTCCAGAGCGCAGTGAGCAAGGTGGACTGGAATAGTGTCAGTACATGTGTTCTCACAAGCAAGGCTACCATAAAACTGGTGGTAATACGTACAGCTGCTGGTTAGCAAGGATACACAGACATGGCATACATACAATTCTTCGACACAGTCTTCACCTTCAAAGCCCTTGCCCCCAGTAACACGCTCCTGGCACTCCTCAAAGTGATGCCGGACACTTTCACATGCAGACGAGTTTTGGCATTCTGTTCAACATGTTAATTCCATCTCAACACGCATAAGACATACGTTCGTAAATGGCCGGATAGGGCTAGGAATAGAAAACAGCAAGTTAGTTATCTGCTCATCTCAAGTAAAGATTGCAACGTACGTCTTCAATCTCCTGTAGTGTTAATGACGACATGGATATGTAATACATACCTCTTCTTCTTCCTCTTCTTCTTCCTCCTCTTCGTCATCACCTTCCTCTTCAGTCTGTTCTTCTTTCTCGTCACCGCCCTTATCGCCTTCGGCCTCCTTAGTCTCTTCCTGCATGATGTTAGCACCCTTCTGATGACAACAGCGCGTAAAAACGTACCTCGTTGAGCGCAACAGGGAAAAAAGAGTCGAGCCAGGTACTAGTAGATGTGCTCTCGGTAGCGGACGAAGTAGTGGCAAAGTTCATGACTGTTGCAAAGAGGGACATTTTTCGTACGCCGTGAGCGATCGCAAACGATGTGACACAGCGATTCCACTAGCCGGCTTGAGGCTATTACGAATCCACCAACTGGGCGCCCGGACTGTCCCGAATTTCCCATTCCATATCACGTGACCCACCAAGGGGGGCGTGCCCTGATGACGATTGATCGTGATCGGTGGAGTGTGTGCACCGTGGGTATAAAAGGCGGGAAGACAACAATTCCCCGTTGCCCCACATCTACAACAACATGGTATGTTCACCAAGGCAAACGTCATATTCTAACCTCTCACAGGCTACTCAGAAAGGCGCTGTCATTCCTAACACCAAGTTCGGTCTCATTCCCTGGGCTCCTGAGCTCGACTCGGGTGAGGTCTGCGGTATCCCCACCACCTTTGAGTCGCACAACGAGTGGAAGGGCAAGAAGATCGTGGTTGTCTCGATCCCTGGTGCCTACACCCCTATTTGCCACCAGCAGCACATTCCTCCCTTGGTCAAGCGTGTTGATGAGCTCAAGGCCAAGGGCGTTGATGCTGTCTACGTCATCGCCGTGAATGACCCCTACGTGATGTCGGCCTGGGGTGTTTTCAACCACGCCAAGGACAAGGTCGTGTTCGCCACGGATATCAATGCCGCCTTCTCGAAAGCGCTTGGTGCTACGATCGACCTTAGCTTCAAGGACATGGGTGAGCGCACCGCTCGTTACGCCCTGATCATCGACGACCTCAAGGTGGTCGACTTCGCCTCGGACGAGGGTGACACGGGCAAGCTCCAGAACGCGTCGATCGACACCATCCTCCAGAAGCTTTAAATATGAGCAGCTAAATCATTATACTTAGTCCAATTCATTATTACTTTCTTGTACTTCATCTGTGTGGTGGATAGAATGTGCGGAGCTGCTGCTTAGAGGGTATCAATGTTGTGGGCGCACCTGCTGGACCTCTTTGTGGTGCTAAACTGTGTGCGAGGTGTAGGATCCTAGAATTGAATTGAAATTGTCTTAACGAGGCACATTGCCATCGATCCATTATGATCTACCCGTGTCTGCATGCCACGTCATCACCGATCACAACGGTGATGAGAGGGCATGTCACGAGAAAAAAAAGAAAGCCCTTAGCAAGCTACTGTGAGCACATTCTTGGACCCAACACAAGGTTGCATGGACGATAAGTTGAGTTTAGAGCATGCGTCATGGTACATCCATCCTTGGTTGCCCAGTTGTACTCAGCTTTATGTGCACCTACAAACAAACATAAACGTAGATTAAGCTCGTACCTTTTGTCTGAATCAAAGCTAGCTTCGTACTATAGTGTGTATGTATAAAAGTTTAGGATTGATACCTCACAATGAAACGTGTGTGATTTCCACTTGGCCAAATCCTTGGCATAATTTGGCGCCGTGTGCACGGCCCGCTCGTTTCTGGAGAAATGCATGTGGAGGGAAGTTTCACCAGCCCTTTGTTCCCCAATCCAAGACGTGGTTACTTGATGAGCGTCTTCGTAAAGTCGTAGACGGTATTATCGTCTAGCATCTCTGTCTCAGCTCTTTTTGTCATAAGCTGTTGCTGGTATCGCTCAATGTGATGCAGACGTATCACTCGGTTGTTGGCAAATGGGACCATAGACTCAGCCGTATCGAGATAGATTTGACTTATAATATCACTTTGCATGGCCAAATTTCGTACGAAACGAGGCAATGTAGCAGACGAAACCAAGCAGCCTTCGCCTGCGGGAGAAAAATCTGGTAATCCCGGACGGAGCTGCAGTGTTACATGGAAATATGTATCATCCGATACAGCGTAGTCAACACCGTCACGAACCGAGGAATGGGGCGAGACGACAATATTGACAAAATTGAATTGACTCGGGATGGTACCGAATTCATAAGGCAACCCAGAATCATTAAAAACAATGTGCACATAGTCGTTTCCGATAAGTGCCTTCTTACTAGCACGGTTTACATCGTTCTCATGATTCGGCATCAACGTGCTGGTATGGAATACAATTTGCCTGCTGTAGTCTCGCCAGACATACGCATACTTTCCATGCTCATCGGCTTGGCGGTCAAGCCCACCAGTGTAAACATCTTCTTGTCCGCGAAGCGGGATGAGATCACCCAGGCAAGACAAGAAACGCATATATGCCATAGATCCGTGCGTATTGCTCAAAATCTCTTGCTCCTTGGTTTGTTCGAAGCCGACATACAAAAGGCCAATCTTGTGGAAATCATAGACAGGAGTCAGATCCATAGCACGGAGGAGTCGGTCCGTTGATGCGTCTTGTGGCAAGAGAACCGGTGGCTTATCTTGGCTTTTGTCCGGATACCCGCTGAATTGCAGCGCCAAAAAGATGGGCTCCATTCCTGAAGTACGATGAAGTGTAGGCTTTTCAAGCTCATGGGTTCCATGGGTGGTCTCTTCCTTTTCTAAGTTTGGTTCAGGACTCGCTTCCTCCGAATGATCCGGCTTGGACGAGGGCGTCACAGTCGGTTCCGTCTCGCCAGGAGCTCGAATGACGGGTTTCGCAATCGATCCCTGCTGTTTCCAGTGTTCGATCGCCGCCGCAAGAATATCTGCAGTGCGTTCTTCTGCTGTCCGATCATCCGACGTCATGTTCTCCATGCGACTGACAAATGACACTGTGCCGGATGGCCGCCGTACGACAAGCTCATATGTGCCGTTTCTTGCCATTGGACGAACCGTAACGAGACCCTTTCCGACAATCCACGTGAACCCAGGTCCAGGAGGCTCTTGCCCTTTTTGGTCCAGAAGCATATGCAGAAGGGATCGAGATGGTTTGGGCAGTGCATTACTGTACGTAAACCGTGCCAAAAAGTCGAGACACACGATGGTTTGATCACTCAGAGAGTCACGCCCCTCGTTCGCAAGGACCAATCCCTGTGTGATATATGATGCATGCTTGGCTCGCTCACTCAGACGCAAAGTCATGAACCATTGGGAAATATTGTTGTATGCGAGCAAAAGGACATACTGTGCCAGAACGAATTTGGCTGCACTAGACCGCAGATTCTCATGTGTGCTGCCCGCAGCGACACTTTCATGAAACTGGATATATTGCAACGCGATGCCAAATACACGTCGGTAGTCTGCCTCGGTAAAGTTTGCATACAAAGCTTGGAGGCTGCTAAACTCCGCCAAAAGTTCCAAAATATGCACGCTCATTGTAATAGACGACATGATAGTAGAGAGCTTGACTAGAATATTGGTCCATTGGCGTGTGAATGACTTGGATATCTCGTAGCCAGCCACCACCAAGGCACGTACGCATGGCTGAGCCACTGTCTGTGAGTGTGACAGACCCACAACGAATGTCTCCACAAGTTCATCCTGTTGCGCGCGTGTAAAGTGGCGATGGTACGAGATCAGTACTTTCAGTGTAGCATACAAAACGGCCGTCAAATCCGTGCGACGTACATCCTCTGGCAAAATAAGGTTGGACAACGGCTTTTGTTCCAGTAACAGTGGACACAACCAGTTTCGCAGTCCACAAATTTCAGCCGATGCCTTTTTTCCGCAAAACAAATGCATGTTGTTTAGCTGGGATGGTAGGTGGACCAAAAGCGTCGACAAAACGTCCCAATCTGTCTCGGTTTGCAAAACATGCACAATTGTATTCAAATATTCTGACACTGGGAAAAGGAGAGGACAGTTCTCAGCATGATTCGACCCGTCGGCAGAAAGTAGCTCTTCATTTTCGAACACGGTCCAAATACGGCTACTCCAAGAAGGCATTTTTAACTCCGAATGACGTGGATCATAAGAAAGAATGGACAACGAATCACTCTCTTCGGTTCGAGACAAAATTGTCATGAGCGACTTGGAGAAGTCTTCGACATGGTCCTGAAAGTAAATGCGGTGCTGCCGATCTGAACGAAGACGCAGCATCCAACGCAATATCACCTGACGAAGCTGAGGCGGCACACAACTCGATGCGTTGGCATCATTTGAGCCTGATGAAAAAGGCGTGTTGGAGCGCACCATGCGCAATAGTTCACGAAAAATAGCAACACTGCATTCACGCAGACGCGCATGAGAACCATTCGATGTTACATCAAATTCAGGTAACATGTCCGCTGGGTCTGTGATGCCAAAGGACAGCTGCATAAATAAAACAATGAGGTCACGCGTAGATCGCGTAGCTCGTGTGAATCGGAGGCGACCGTCGCGCACATCACTTACATTGTGTGGACCCAAACTGCGTTGCCGAGAGTGCTGTGCCACAGCCTGCGTGGAGTCTGCCAACGAAGGCTCGGCCCGGAAGACAGCATCGGAAAGGTCATGGAGCATGTAAAAGAAAGGTCGATCTTTTCCGATGGACGGATGACATACAGTTGTAGTCATGGCATGTCGCATAATTCGACGCAAAGACACACCAATTTCCATGTTTGTTTCTTGTCGAGATGCTCGCTTTGTCAGTGGCATAATGACTTGATCAATTAATGGTTCCAACAAGCGAGGTAGATCCTGAACACATTCATATACCTTGGTGATAATTTGGAGAGCATAGTGCCGACTGTTCACCGATGGCAAGGCACGCGAAGCAAGAATGTCTGATTGGGCCCGTGGGTAGAATGTATCGACTAATTCCGTGAGCTTATCAAGCCAGTCAGGCGAGCTGGGCAAGTACATGTGTTGCTGTTCATTTTCCTTTATTACACTGAGCAACACACAGTCCGGGATGAAAGGCGCTAGAGCCCAAAAAGAGCTTGATACGAAAGGCATCGATATGATGTATTGGTCAGTGCGGGTGCACAAAAGGAATACGAGCATGTGAAGCACAAAAGACGACAAGGACAATTCTTTCATGCCTCGTCGGTGACGAGACAAGTGCCTGTTCATGATTAACGTCAAGTCGAGTACCACATTCCAGCAGCTTTGACCTGAATCTGGGTATAAGGTGCATAGCGGCTTCGGAGTCTGACGATTTCGGGCAGGAATGTTATCAAATACAATGGCCTCAGGACATGCTTCTCGTTGTGGCAAGTAGTCATCGATAAGAAACAGACTAATAAGGTCAATCACATCGTCACCTTCCAAAAGAGCACCATGGACAATGCCCTCAAAGACAGACTGCGGTAGAATAGGATACTGCTGTTTCACGTGTGCGCCCTGCTCGATGCGTCGTTGCACACTCCAGATCATAGTCGCATAGATGAACAGAAAAGCGCCAACCCGGATAGAGCGCGGTCCATGGCGCGGTCCACACAAGATCTCGTACAGGCGCTGAATCACGGAATGGACAAAATGACTGCTCAAGAAATTGTTCAAGATCCCCTGAAGTTCCGCCTGAATATCGACGCTTCGTTGGGCCAAACGAAAGATCAGTTCTTTTTGATCGGCCTGTGCAATGGGCAACCCAATCACGCGGCAAAAAGAAAGTACACATTGCGTCAGACATTCGCTTGGAATAAACGCGTAGCAGAAAACAGCGTCCAAAACTTTGACAAATACACGTATATCTTGCTCCCTGAACGGCGGAAAGTCGACGTCGTCGACACCAATCGGTATACCAAGCATTTCAGTGGGTGGGGTCCATTTCGGCTCTTCATCCACAGGCTTCAATGTCGGCGTGGTGAGAAATATGTTCAGACCCTGCGTATCATAATATGAGTATCCTTTCGAGGTATTGGTGGGAGCTTGATACCTTGGTATGCGCGGGTATAAGACGATGCCACAGAGTCCATTCACAAACTGCTCCATTTGCTTTTTATCAAGTCTAGAAGCATTAAACTTGCAGATAGATGCGAGCAGATTGACAAGTGTGCCCATGCAATGCTCGCTTAGGGCCTTGACGTTAGAATCAGATTGTGTGCGCAGCATAAGCATAGCACCGCATGTGTACCTCAGCCATTTCATAAGTACATTTAAAATGCCCTTGAATGCGAAAATATCGCGACCATCGCGCGTCAAGACAAGCAAGGCAGATAGCTGAGATGATAGCGTTTGGAATGCCAGTTCAGGCTCATCGACAATCAAAGGCACATTCCAGTGATCGTATCTGTGCAGATTCACGACTAATCGATACAGCAATGCGCGATCCAACATACTCATGGCACGCGATGGCATGACAGCGTTCCAGCCCGTGGCCATAGCTTCTTCTTTCGACAGCTCACTTGACACACTTTGCGTGGATACATCTGCATATTTGAGCGTAGAGGTCAAAAGTTCGCATGACAGGAGTCGGATCTCATATGCAAATGTATCACGTAGCAAGCGACTGCACAATACAACCAATGACGACACAAGTGGCGTGGCAATGGCGGGATCCAAAATCGAGTCCAGCTCTGATGGATCTCGCTTCAGTGTGTCAATCACGAGCCGTATACACGATCGTTGGTTTTGTAAGGAGACCTTGGGCTGGAGAAGCTGTTCAATAGCACTTCGCAGCTCTCCGAGAACATCGGATTGGGCACGAGTGTTGCTAGAACGTGCTGAATCAGATGACGACCCAGCCGAGCTGCGCGTCCTGAATGATAAGAGGAACGGGACCCCCAGGCCAGTCTTGCCCGAGGCGCCCGTCTTGGGCGGATCTGAGTCCATACCTCCTTGGAGTAGATCAAATCGAGCAACCAACGCTGCATCGATGGCTGCCGACAAAATTAGGGTTCTATGCAATGGAGGTGTGTCACATCCATTCAACACCAGACGGATTCTACGACTCGTTTTACTGCCTCTGTGTTTTGTGTGGGGAAGCGCACATAGTTGCGGGAGAGCACCTGGGGTATCATCTGATCCATATTGCTGCTTGGTCAGTGCATGCAAAACGTACTCTATATGCCCCATACTCAGGTATCCCTCCTGAGATAATTGCTGCACAAGCTCACGTTGGTGGTCATGCATGAGCGTAGTATTAGGTATCACGAGAAGTTTCGGTGCATGTTCTGATCGCAGCACTTCGATGATGGTACCAGAACCTGGGTTTAGCGTGTCAGACGTACCACCATGTGAAATGACCAAGCCTGCTTGATCCATCCATGATCGCAGTTCCGGTGTGAATGCAAATGCAAACGTCTTTGCTTGGCCTTGTGTATTGATCCACACGCCTTCTGTATTCCGTAGTGTCTCTTTTTCTGCATCGCTTGGTAGGGCACATGCACTATGACCGTACTGGATCCACACCTCTGCTTGTGGGCCTAGTGCGCGACATACACACGCAAGAAACGATTCTGATAAAGCTTTTTGCACCAGTGCATCGAACCGCGTACTGCCCACAGTTACTAGGATGGTGTTCTCGCGCGGCATACGCTGTGGAAAGGCAGAGGCGGGAGGCTTCTTCGTGGCGGGACCGTGCATGTTTGTACACGCCTCCATAAAATAATGCACCGCAACGGGGGTTTCCTGCCGTGTGGCACCATGTCGCTGGACAAACCGTGGCACGAATATGTGGGCTTTGAGTCGCTCCGACAAGAGCCTGTGGATGCAAGTGATTCAGAATGCATATTGTGGCTCGACATTGACAATACTTTGTATTCACATGCGGAAACACGGTGCGTTGATGGTGTGTGTGCTAATGTGCCAGGATGATGGATCTTATGGTCGAGCGAATTCACAATTATTTCCGTTCGCTTGGACTGGACGACGAAGAAGCGACATCGCTGCACATGCGCTATTACAAAGAGTATGGACTTGCTATCCGCGGTCTTGTACAGCATCATGCTATTGACCCATTGGATTATGACCAAAAGTGTGACGCATCTCTTCCGCTGGAGGAGATCCTCCGACCTGATACGAGACTCATTGACATGCTCAAGAGTTTGAAGAGCCGTAAGACAAGCGTCTTCAGCCTGACAAATGCGTACAGAGTTCATGCGCGCCGTGTCCTCTCGCTGTTGCAGCTCGACTCCATTGTCGAGGGTATTGTGTATTGTGACTATACCAATCCTGAGTTTTCGTGCAAACCTGAGGCAGAGTTTTACCTTGCTGCGCAGGAAGCTGTCCATGCCGCGCCCACGGCACAGCACTACTTTGTGGATGACAGCATAGCCAACGTACGGCAAGCCATCAAGCTGGGCTGGTCTAAGAGTGTACATTATGACGAACATGGCGACTTTCACGAGCCTTTTACGACGCCCGATGGCATCCTCACGATATCCCACCTGCTGCAACTACCCACCGTGTGGCCTGAGCTCTTTTCGTAGACCCTGTGCCAGGTTTTGTCAAGGCCGCCGCCTTCTCCACATGCACAACCCGAGCGCAGCGTGGCCGTTCTGCCTAGCCACGTCGTTCGCCCAAAGTGTCGGACCATATTCAGTTAAATATGCCTGTAAGGCAAGTGCATTATGCGCCATTGCCTGGACATAATGCCTTGCAACGGTTGAGGATTGAGTTAATGCGAAAGCCTCGACTGTTTTTCATTTTATACTTGATTATGGTGTTGCTGATTGCGCGTGCCATGATTTTTGTGTTATACCTGTTCATCCACACTGAATCGATGGCGCCGCACAGAGGATCGAGCTGGCATCGTCTGAACAAGTCACTGATCCAAGATGCGATATCGATCGATCCCACTTCTGCCTCCACGCTTACGAATGAGGCGTTTCCTGCTGCGACGGACCCCACGATCAAATGGCCTTCTCTGGACCTGGTATACCCAAGATACAATCCGCACCGAGGAGAGATTCCTCCGGATGTGATGGCACTATTGAATGCGCCCCCTGCCTTGACACATCCACGTGCGCGTTTCAACGGGACGTCTAGGACGGCATGGACGCACCATGCATGGTCTCATGCCCTCAATGGATCTCGCACTCAGCCCGATGATGCCATGCACCCAAGCAGGCAACCAAAGGAACACGATGGGAGGCCTTATCCCTATAACAACTGGACGTCTCCCCTGGCTGACATGGACACAGTGTATCCGCAACGACAGGAGCGTGTGCAGTTTGGCTTTGAGGATGCATCGCAGTACTCTGGCAAGCGTTTCGATCCGAAGCGTGACCAGCTGTTGAAGAAGCGGCAAAAGCTGGTGAAGAGTGCCTTTATTCGTGCATGGCAAGGATACAAGGACTATGCATGGGGGGCAGATGAAGTCACGCCCGTGACGGAGAAGTACAACAACCATTTTAATGGGTGGGGAGCGACCATTATTGACTCTCTTGACACGCTGCTGATCATGGGGCTGGACGAAGAGTACCGTTTGGCTCGCGAGCATGTGCATGATGTGGACTTTTATTTTGTGGGAGGCAGTCGAAGTGCGTATTCTTCCGCCGATGGCCGTATTCCCGTGTTTGAAACAGCGATCCGCTACTTGGGAGGACTGCTGTCGGCGTATGACTTGACGGGAGATTCGCTCATGGTGGAACGTGCTGAGGAGCTTGCGCAGCTCATTTTGCCAGCATTCAACACGCTGACAGGTGTGCCCTTGGGCCGTATGCGACCGGGCGAAAACGTCACGTATGCGACCGACTTGGCCCTTGCGTATTCAGGGGAAGTTGTCTTGGCTGAGGCTACGAGCATGCTGCTCGAGTATACTCGGCTGTGGCAGGTGACGGGCAACCGCACGTATTTTGACCGTGTGCAGCGTGTCACTGATTTTCTCGACCGCAACATGACGAAGCTCAGCCAGTTTGGCACGCTTCTTCCCGCCGTCTTGTACCCAGAGGAGGGCATCGTGAGTAGCAAGTACTCTTTTGGCGGTGGACTCGATTCGTACTATGAATATTTGGTCAAGGAACACCAGCTGTTGGGTGGTGTTTTGCCCCAATATGAGCGCATGTTCACAGAAGCCATGGACTCGGCAGAGCAGCATCTGTGGAAGAATGTGACTGTCGTGCCGCATGCGCCGTCGCTGTCCGTCGTGGTCAGCTCCACGGGGCAGGGTCGAAGTCATGTGTCCCTGGAGCACTTGGCATGCTTCAGTGGGGGCATGATGGCGCTTGGGTCGCGGATCGTGCCTGATCGCCGCCACTACCTCAACATTGCGCGAATGACAACGGAGACATGCTACTGGGGCTACAACAGCAGTCTCACGGGCCTGGGCGCGGAAGCGCTTGAATTTTATCATCCGCAGGACAAGGACTTGTACCGCGTGGTAACGGATGCAGACGGCACGCGGCATCGTGGGTCCCCGGTCGGCGATCCGTTCGTGGGTGTGCGCTTCATATGGCACGAAGACTATCGGAACCGCCCTGAAGTGATTGAAAGTGTGCTGTACATGTGGCGCACGACAGGCGATCCGGTGTGGCAGGAACGTGGCTGGCAGATGTTTGCCTCGTGGATGACGCACTGCCTGACTCGTTCCGGCACCAGCACGATTTACGACGTGAATGCTGTGCCCGTGCGGCATAGCGACAGTATGGAGAGTTTTGTGCTGGCGGAGACGTTCAAGTACTACTACCTCTTGTTCTCGCCTCCTGACCTTGTGTCGCTGGATGACTTTGTGTTTTCGACGGAGGCGCATCCGTTCCTTTTGCCGCGGGCGGGTCGCTGGGCGCGAGCAGGCGACGTTCCGGCCTCGTTCCCGCCTGTGGACCGCCGTTTCCCGGCGATCCATCGGCCTCGCGGCCAGGGCACGCCTATGCAAAGAGGGCTCTGGGAAGCGCAGCGGCAGACGAAGGGCAAGGCGGCCAGGCTGCTCGAGGCGATGTTGGCCGAGGTCAACGACACGGGTGTCGTCGTGCAAGTCGTGTAGCCTATGGAGCGTGATCGTCTGTGTGCGCTGCATCGGGCTGTCCATCACGCCGTGGTTCGCTTGGCGGGTCGGGAGCGTCGAGCGTGTGCTGTGTGGCAGCGCGGAGCGCGGCCTTTTCCTCGCTCTGTTGCGACTCGGCGCGCTCGTCCGGCGTGCGGAGGGCGGCTGTGGACTGCTCTGTGGACGGCGTGGCCTCGTCCGCTTCTTTCGCGTCGGCTGGCTCCGAGTACTCGGATGGCTCCGTCTCACTGGCTGGCTGGCTGGTCTCGGTGGTGCTGCGCTGCTCCTTGTCGAGCAAAGCGCGTGCCAAGGCCGACTTGTCAAGGGGGCGCTGCACCTTGACGCCGGGCGGCGCCTGTGCCTGGGCCGTGTGGGTGTTCCGCGCGCAGTGCGTGTACACTTCGTGGGCGGCATCGACAAAGTCGGGGGTGTCTTCGAGTGAGACGTCCAAGCACCGAATGGATGCGTTGCGTCGCGTGCCGGCGGCGAGGCCCAGCATGCCGACGAGGCCGAGTGGGTTGAGTGTGAGGTCCAAGTGGACGATGTGCTCTGCGTCGGGCAAGCACTCGGCGAGCACGAGGGCGCCCTCGGCGGCCAGCTGTGTGTCTGCGAGGGCGACGCGCTTGAGCCGGGGATGCACGGCCAAAGCGACGCGCAGTCGGAGTACGCCATCCAAGGCGGGTCCGCCGCAGGGATTGCCGCTCAGGTCCAGGGTCTCGAGGGTCGTGTTGTAGCGCAGTGCGTCGGACACGTAGGCGAGGCCCTGCTGCGTGATGCGATTGTGGGCCAACGAGCACACGCGCAGTGTGCGATTCCTGCGCAGGGCCGTGGCGAGGATGGCCGCGTCTG
>ERZ500990.66-NODE-66-length-36158-cov-6.782705_pt1 | contig 36158 bp, 27 predicted proteins | sample MGYA00248876_ERZ500990 | MGnify/ENA primary metagenome ERZ500990 (study PRJEB25958, sample SAMN03398517) | human skin metagenome | study: EMG produced TPA metagenomics assembly of the Human Skin Microbiome Metagenome (human skin metagenome) data set.
TATATTTCAATACCTTATAAATTTTACCCTTAAAAATCAAATCCTTGGGTGGATTGCAATTTCTATATGTTGTTATCTATAATAGCCAAGCACACTAGCCAGTTGATGCACTTGTTAGCTGATTTATTTGTTAAGTGATACTGCTACGCCACTTGTCTTGAACTTTGATTGAAGAAGATTCACCGCTATGTCATATTCCATCTTTTGCCAAACCAAAAATGACCCATTGCTTGAGCCGATGTTTTTTGGTCAGCCTGTCAATGTGGCACGTTACGACCAACAAAAATTCCCTGTTTTTGAGCAGTTGATTGAAAAGCAATTGTCGTTTTTTTGGCGTCCAGAAGAAATTGACGTCTCCAAAGACCGTTTGGATTTTAGCAACTTGTCAGTGCATGAACAGCATATCTTCTTAAGCAACCTAAAGTACCAAACCTTGCTTGATTCGATTCAAGGTCGTAGCCCCAATGCCGTGCTACTGCCGCTGGTGTCGATTCCTGAGTTAGAAACGTGGATTGAAACATGGTCATTTTCTGAGACCATCCATTCTCGCAGCTATACCCACATTATTCGTAACGTGGTCAATGACCCAAGCAAAGTATTCGACGATATCGTTGACAATCCTTTTATCCTAGAGCGCGCCACAGGGATTGCCAAGTTCTATGATGAGCTGTATCAACTGTCTCAGCTATACAATCTATACGGTGAGGGTCGTCATGTCATCGAGGGCAAGCCCGTTGAAGTTAATTTACGCTTACTTAAAACCAAATTGTATCTATGTTTGGTGGCTATCAATGTGCTAGAAGCGATTCGTTTTTATGTGTCGTTTGCTTGTTCATTTGCCTTTGCTGAACGCAAACTGATGGAAGGTAATGCCAAAATCATCAAAATGATTGCCCGTGACGAAGCGCTTCATCTAAACGGCACCCAGCATATGATTAATTTGATGCAATCGGGCAAAGATGACCCTGACATGGTAGAAATCGCCGAAGCCTGCCAACAGCAAGCCATTGAAATTTTCAAAGACGCGGCTGAACAAGAAAAAGCATGGGCAAAATATTTGTTTAAAGATGGCTCAATGATTGGCTTGAATGAAAATATCTTGGTGCAATACGTTGAGTACATTACCAATCTGCGTATGGATGCGATTGGCTTACCGCCGATTTTTGGAGCGATTAAAAATAACCCAATTCCATGGATTAATGCTTGGCTGTCCTCAGACAACGTGCAAGTCGCGCCCCAAGAGTCAGAAATCACCTCTTACTTAGTCGGTCAAATTGACGCAGAGCTGAGTGATGATGCGTTTGATGATTTTGAATTGTAATTCGTCATACGCTTATTTTATTTAGGCAATATAATCGATTATGGCATGGATTTTTACCAACAACACGCAGTTTTATCTGCATGACGCCGAGACGTTGCTACAAGGCATGCTTCGCTCAAAAATCCCTGCCAATCACCAATGCCTTGAAGGTTATTGCGGTACTTGTAAGCTCAAATACCGCCGTCGCCACCATGACACCCGTATCGAATACATCAATGAGCCACTGGTGATGTTAGACGATGATGAAATCCTGCCCTGCTGTTGTCAAGTCAGAGGGGCAATCGAGCTTGATATAGATTGATTTACCAAAATAACCCGCCAAAAACTGCGCGAAATGCCGCATAAAGCGAAAACTTACCCGCTTTGCCTTTAATTTTCTCCCCGCGAACCTCATAAATCGCTATAATAATAGGTTGACTACCGCTTTTTAACCATACTAAATCTTTATTTAGTCCTCGACTGTCATTTGCAGGGTGTATCCCTTGATAAAAATGAAGAAATACAGTCATTAGCTTATTTGTCGTGCTATTACATTATTTATTTTTTTAACCAATATCAAAGCGAGCCCTCATGAGCGAACATTCAACTTCTCAATTAGCCACGCTGATTCAATTAGGTAAAGAGCAAGGTTATCTCACCTATGCTGAGATTAATGACCAACTCCCCGAATCGGTAACTGAAAGTGACCAAATTGATGATATTATTCAAATGCTCACAGACGTTGGCATCAAGATTTTTGAGACCGCGCCTGATGAAGATGACATTATGCTTAGCGATGATGCGGATGATGACGAAATTGCTGTCGATGAAGCCGCCGCGGTACTCGCCTCAGTAGAATCTGAGCCAGGTCGCACCACTGACCCTGTGCGTATGTACATGCGTGAGATGGGTACGGTTGACCTACTCACCCGTGAAGGCGAGATTGCGATTGCTAAGCGTATCGAAGATGGTATCCGCGATGTACAACATGCCATGACCTTTTGGCCAGGTACGGTGGCCATGCTCATTAATGAATACCACCAAACCTTTGAAGGTGAAAAGAAAGTCTCGGATATTATTACCGGTTTTCTTGACCCTGAAGCCGCTGATGTCATTGCGCTTGCCGATGACGAAGAGGTAGAAATCGCGTTACCGATTATCAAACCCAAAGTCAAAGACGACAAAGCCGAGGATGAACTCGATGATGAAGCCGAAAACGCCGATGAAATCGAAGAAGCCGATGGCGAAGTCAGTGAAGATGCCGATACCGAAGAAGCGAGCGGTCTTGACCCTGAAGAAGTGCGTCTGCGCTTTGAAGAATTAGAGCAATTGTTCACCAAGGTCAAAGATTTATTAGCCACCCATGACCGTGATAGCGACGTGGTCAAAGCGGCGATGAATGAGCTTGCCAACTGCTTTATGCTATTTAAGCTCAATAGCCGCGTCTCTGACAATATCATGGATATGATGCGCGAGGTGTATGAAGACGTGCGTAAAAACGAACGTCACATCATGAAACTGGTGATTCGCCGCGGTAAAATGCCAAAAGATGAGTTTCGCAAAACCTTTCCGCATAATGAAACCAACCTTGACTGGCTCCCTAACCGTATCGCAGGCAAACCTGCCTTTGCCGACACGTTAGAGCGGGTACTTGACGAAGTGTTACAGTATCAAGGGCGTATCCAGCAGCATGAGCAAAATCTTGGCATGAGCATCGACCAAATGAAAGTGGTCGCACGTAACATGTCTGTGGGTGAAGCCAAAGCCCGCCGCGCCAAAAAAGAAATGGTTGAGGCGAACTTACGTCTGGTCATCTCGATTGCTAAAAAATACACCAACCGCGGTTTGCAGTTCCTTGATTTGATTCAAGAAGGTAACATTGGCTTGATGAAAGCGGTAGATAAATTTGAATATCGCCGTGGTTATAAATTCTCGACCTATGCCACTTGGTGGATTCGCCAAGCCATCACCCGCTCGATTGCAGACCAAGCACGTACCATCCGTATCCCTGTGCACATGATTGAAACCATCAATAAAATCAACCGTGTATCGCGCCAGCTATTACAAGAAATGGGACGTGAGCCTACCCCTGAGGAATTGGGCGAACGCTTAGAGATGGACGAAGTCAAAGTCCGTAAAGTACTCAAAATCGCCAAAGAGCCAATCTCAATGGAAACCCCAATTGGGGATGATGAAGACAGTCACTTGGGTGATTTTATTGAGGATTCGAGCATCTCAAGCCCAGTGGATGAAGCAACGGCACAAGGGTTAAAAGAAGCTACCCGTGAAGTGTTAGCCAACCTCACCGAACGTGAAGCCAAAGTGCTTAAAATGCGTTTTGGTATTGATATGTCTACCGACCATACCTTAGAAGAAGTGGGTAAACAATTTGATGTCACCCGTGAGCGTATTCGTCAGATTGAAGCCAAAGCGCTGCGTAAACTGCGCCACCCTTCTCGCTCAGAACATTTACGCTCATTCCTAGAGAATGATTAATGTTATCTCCATCCAAAAAAGCCGAGACAATGTTCTCGGTTTTTTTATGGGCGAGTTTGTGAATGTGATTTTTCTATAATTTTTCTATAAATGTGGCTTTTTATGAATGGGGTTATGGATAGGTTTATAAATGGCGCTTTTTTCAACGCCAAACCGCAACGTCTTGAAATTATCGGTTTTACCCTCATTTAGACCCTAAAGAAATTTATACAACCTTAGGTGATGCTATGAACGATAAAACAATTACACTCAATAACTTGGAAGCCGCTGCATGTAGTACGCGAGCGGCGAAACCTACGGATATCCAGCATCCAGAATTGTGGAATTTTCCGATGGATTATCCGTTAAGTATCATCGGTCATGAGGGTCACAAAGAGACGCTGCTCGATGAAGTAAAATTAATTTTGGGTAGTTTATTTCCTGAATTTGATTTGGCAAGTTTGACTATCAATCCATCGCGTACCGGCCGTTTCCACTCCGTACGCGCTAATGTATATTTGACAGAAGCCGAGCAAGTCAATAGCTTGTATAAAATGCTCGATGAAGCGGCAAGTATTCGTACCGTATTATAAACCTATCATGGTTAAAAATAGCACGATTGATTGACGTACAAAAAAGCGGGATACATCAGTTATCCCGCTTTTTTTATCTGTTTTGTATAGGTCATCAGCAGTTGATGATACGCTTGCCTGATTATTGGCTCAAAAGTAACAACTGATAGGCAGCCTTGTAGGCATCATAATCAAAATCATAGCTCGCCTCAAAGTGAGGTTTGAGTTTTTCAATTAACTCATCATCCCCCTCATCAGATAGGCTGATATGCTTGGCTTGGGTCTGCATGTCTTCGATAGCGATTTCGCCCAGTAATTGATTAAACTTATCACGCGCCTGCGTTTGCTTGGCAATATCGACAGCCGTGGATGCAGATGCAGTATCAGCGATGCCAGATTGTTGGCTGGCTGCGTGCTCTTGGGCGGTGGCTGTGTCGATTTTTTCACAGATTTTGGCAAGGCGGGTGCGTGATGTTTTATCAAGTTTATCTGTGTCCAACAGCACCGAACAAGCTTGTTGTTCTTCGCTATCCTCTACAATATCTACTGCCGCTGCAGCTTCCGCCGCTGCAGCTGCACTTTCTACATCGCTGGCTACATCGCTGGCTACATCGCTGGCTACATCGCTCGGTTTGTCGCTGATAGTTTGATACAACTGGCTAAATATCTGGGCGTCAGATTTGCCTTGGGCTTTAAGTTTGGCAATCTGTTGCAAATATTGTTGATTGCGATAGGTTTTATCAACAATCCCTGCGATATGTTCAGCAAGTTCCTCATCGACATATGCATCAACGTCTGTAACCGCTTCTTGCTGATGGCTATCGGTATTTATGACCGCATAATTATCGGCTTGTATTTTTGCAAGTTTGGTTGCAGCGGCGTTTAGCGCTGCCATATCTATTTCACCCAGGCTTGCTTCATCTTTTTGCAACACAAACTGGTAGGTATAAAGGGTGACAAAGGTCTCGACAAACCCTTTGTTTTGTTTGAGTAGGCTATAGGACAAGGCTTCTAAATTCTTATCACTGTCAAAGACTTTGGATTGTTTTGTCGCCGCCCATAGATTGTTATCTTTTGATGCTTGTTGCCAAGTGATTGCCTTGTTGAAGATATCAGGATTGACGCGGGCTTTGCCATAATCGTAAAAATTAACCACTGTGCGCATTTGGGTCTTGGGCTGATTGGTTGTCGGCGTGGTTTTTTCAAATGCTGGCAAATCACTCATTGCTACCACATTGAGTAGTTGATTTTGGCGGTTGAGTCCATAGCTGATACGGATGTCATCATCCATTGAGATAAAACTGCTATTTGCCTCTTTGCTTATCTCAGCTTGCAGCGCTTTAAAGGCTTGCGGATTGGCCTCAATGATTTTTGCCAGTGCAGCGGCACTGACCAATTTGTCTGATTGGTATTTGTCAAAGGCTGCTAAGGCTTTTGCGGTTTGACCCAATTCGTCACTGGTTGACTCATCAGTGGTTGAATCGTCAGTGGCTGTTTGAGTCTCTAAACTGTCCATTGCCTCTGCAGCATCGGCACTGGCTGGGTCAGCAGCGCTGTCATCTGATTGCGCGCGCATTTTGTCAATGGCTTCATACAGGCGCATGGCAGATTCATACGCTTTTTCTTCAACGCTTGCCAACTCATGGCTGTCAAAGGCTTTTTTCATCAGATACCGTGGGCTAACGGCAAGGCTACTAAGCTGCTTTAGCTCATCATCTTTGGCAAAATCGGCTGGATTGATGAATGATTTTAGGTAGCGCTTATTGACGTGAAAGAACAACAAATACTCCGCTAGCATTTGATTGTAGCCAATGCGGTAGCCAATGCGCTGGCTCACACCTTTGGCTTTATCTTCAGTAGTCAAAGCCAATGGCTGATAATCGCTTTCTTTGGCAAGGGTGGCATTTAGCAGTGACATCTGTTCAAATACCTTGAATAAGGCTCTTTTATCTATCTTTTTATCTTTTAGCAGTTTGCTATAGTCATATTCAATGTAGCGTCCATCATATTGCGGGTCGGTGGCAAACTCAGAGAGCCCCGATAAGTCAGCATATACTTTTGAGCGGGCAAAGTCAGCCGCCAGTGGCACTTTGATAAACGCCCCTGCATTGTTCTGCACGTAGCGAAATTCAGGCACGATTGACATTTGCCCTCGGCGAAGATCTACCACACCTGTGGAGGCAAACTCAAAGCGCTTGGTTAAAATATCCATCACTTGCCCCACTTCGCTTTGTTCACGGGTTTGGTGATTGACCCCCTCTGTGACCAATGCTTGCTGGCGAGCATCAAGGTGCTTTGCTTTGCTAAGCTGCCCGATAAGTTTTAAACGATTAGGGCTTGCAGGTAACGCTTGTGCGCTACGTAAGGGCGGGCGCACCACATTGACTCGATAGTCATAAGCATAGCTTTGGCGACTGAGCAAATTTTGGTTGGCTTGCAATATTCGTTGAGACAGCGGTTGACTCGCGCTAGGCTGCGTGGCACAGCCGTGAATCCCCAGCATGACAATAGCAAAATTGAGAGGTTTGATACAAAAGGTGATGGCTTGTTGCGCATTCATTGAGCTTCCTTAACAAATTTTATTATAAAGCCTATCTTTATAACTGAATTGATTTTTTTTGTAAACAAAAAGCCAGTGTTATGCTGCAATGTTTACAAAGATAATGGGTAATCTAACGGAGTTTTGCTATCATACGGATTAAATACCGCAAAATTGCTTAAAAACTACTCATTTAAAAACTAATCACTTAAAACTAGTCACTTAAAAACCACTCAGAAGAACCCTTGTATGTCGCAACTTAGTCTACCCGCTAATCTTAGTTTACCCGCTAATTTAGAACACTTACTCACCCAATTTTTACAGGCGCAGCTGCCCAAGCCCATACAACTTGACCCAAGCGTGCTTGCCTACCGCTGGCAATCCAATAGCCGCACGGGCAGCGGTGAACTGGTGCCTTTAACCGTGGATTTGCGATTGACGTTGGATGATTTGCTTGGCATTGAGGTGCAAAAAAATAAACTGATTCAAAACACGCGCCAATATTTAGCAGGCTTACCTGCCAATCATGTACTCATGACAGGCACCCGTGGCGCAGGAAAATCGTCGCTCATTCGGGCATTGCTCAATCAGTATAAAGCGGATGGTCTTCGTATTATCGAAGTGTCACGAGATGATTTGGTGATGTTAGAGCCGATTCGCCAAGCGGTACGAGACCTTCATACAACCCAGCCCAATCATGGCTGTCATTATGTGGTGTATTGTGATGACTTAGCGTTCAATGGGCAAGATGAGAATTATCGCACGCTCAAAAGTGTGCTCGATGGCGCGCTAGATAGTGAGCAAGACAAGCTACTGGTCTATGCGACCAGTAACCGCCGTCATCTACTACCGCAACTGATGAAAGACAATGTGAGCATTTATAATGGGCAAACCGATGAAGTCAATCCGTATGAGACGATTGATGAAACCGTGTCGTTGTCTGACCGCTTTGGGCTGTGGCTGTCGTTTCATCCCATGACCCAGCCTGTGTATTTGGATATTTGTGCGCATTATTTGGCGCAAGCAAGTTTGCCCTTTGATGAGGCAGCAAAAGCCGCTGCCTTGCGCTTTGCCAGTGAACGCGGTGGACGCTCTGGGCGCGTGGCTTATCAGTTTAGTCGGTATTTTATTGGGATGAAAGGGTTGGAAAATTAACATGTACACATCTCAAGACCAACTGACCGAACTGGTGCGCAGGCTGGAAGAAAAACAGCATATTTTTGCCGCTGACCCGATCCTTATCACGGAAAAACTGCAACATGAACCGGGCGAACCGCTGACCAAACTGCGTCGCCGTGCCACACGCATTGATAATGACGGCAAACTTGCGCAGCTACTCACCACCATTGACACCCGCGTCAATGGCGTGATTTGGGGATTGACTGTGCTGTGGTTTATTTTGGGCTTTGTCGCGTTATTTGGCTTGATGCAAGCGCAGGTAGTGAACTTTTTTTATGTCCTAGCCAGTTTATTAGGGTTTAATACCATTATTTTGCTGGTTTGGCTCGGTTGGATGCTATTCTCACCGCGCAACAAACCCAGTTTTTTTGGTACTTTTTTTACCCCGGCAGCCCTAGTGCGTGGCAAAGATGTTGTCACCCAAACGGCGGTTGAACTGTATCAAGACCAGCTTAATCACGTTGGTACCAAATGGTACGTCAGTCGTATCAGCCACCAGTTTTGGTTAGCCAGCCTATCGGGGATGCTGGTGTCATTAATTCTATTGTTATTGGTCAAAAATTATAATTTTGTGTGGGAATCAACCCTACTGCAAGACAGCAACGTGGTGGAAGTGGTCAAGCTGATGTCTTGGCTCCCCCATTGGGTAGGCTTTCCTACGCCAACGGCGCAAGATATTATCACCGCGCAAATGAATCCTGAAACCACGCCACAGATGATTTCGTTTCGCTGGGCGATGTTATTAATCGGTAGCCTACTGATGTACGGTATCGTGCCGCGTTTTCTCGCATGGCTATGTTGTCTGATAATGGTACGCTCAAGCCGTATGAAGCTTGATATCAAACAGCCGTACTATCAAAAAATTATCGACTTTTGGCAGCGCAAAGTGATTGACCCCGATGACAGCCCTGCTGAGCAAAAACCTATCGCGCCCACTGCCCAAATCAGCCTAGCCAATAAACTTGCCGTGTTGCTCGAATACCCGCAAGCCAACCCGCAATGGTATGCCAAAACCGTCGGCATGGCTGCGCAAAACTTTGGTCGTATCGATGATCGTGATGACTTGGAAAAACTGATTGCCTACCTTCAAAGCAACCCTGTTCAAGTGCTCGTCGGTATCTCCAATCTCGCACTCCCCGACCGTGGCACCCTGCGAAAACTCGATAATATCGCAAGCGCGGCAAAAGGCGGTATGATTGTGCAACTGCTCGATGCCAATCAAGGCTACCTGCCGAGTCCGAGCGAAATTGAAACCATCAAAGCCCGTCAACTACAATGGGAAACCGCATTGGCAGAACGCCAAATTGCCCTAGTAAGAGAAAATTAACCATGAATGCCACAATCAGCTATGCCGATGTGATTAATAGCATTGCCCAAACTGCTTCACAGCTTACGCTCGCAGCGCAAAGCGCTTTTGTGCAAAATCTACTGCGTCAATTCGTTCAAAATTTACCAGCCGATTGGCTTGACAATGAACTTGACAGTGAAAAACCGCACTATCAAGCCCTGTTTGACATCATAAACAGGCAAACTTGGCAAACCGCTAGCATCGAACAGGCGCTAAATGCGCTCGATGACATCATGTTTGCTATGGGCGAGAGCTACCCACACAGCACCAGTGACGCGATTTTGCTGATGCTTGATATGCTGGGGTTTTATCTATCTTTGACCGCCATGGAAGAAAAATCTGCAGTGAGTGATGGTTGGGTGATTTTAACTGCTGAAGGCTATTTGGATTATTATGACCAACTGGCAGAAGATAGTAGCGAAAACACCGACGATGTTGCGCATAGTTTTGATGATTGGCTGGCACATCCACTGACCCAAACTGCCTTCAATCATGTCACCCATGCCCTAGAACTTGCCAAAAGAACTTGCCAAAAATAGCTCGCGCTGAATATATAAAGGTTAACAAATAATGGATAACAAAGACATAACCACCCAAGAAAAATTGACAATTGATGTAGCCAAAGATTATTTGCCAGCGAATACCACCTTGCCAGCGACGGCTACTGACAGTGCGACCCATCCAAGCGGTGACATTGCTACGCAATCGCCCAACCATCCATTAGCCCAAGCTGAACAAAACCGCTATCGCAGCCGCAAAATCAGCATTGGCGAAAATGAAGCGTTAAAGTTGGCGGTCGTGGGGCATACCAATACCGGTAAAACTTCGCTACTACGCACCCTGTTGCGTGATATGTACTTTGGCGAAGTCAAAAATGCGCCTGCCACTACCCGCCATGTGGAAAAAGCCATGATCAATGACAGCCAAACGGGGCAAGGCTTGGTGGCACTGTATGACACGCCCGGTCTAGAAGATGCGTCTGGGCTACTTGATTGGTTAGAAGACAACACCGCCGCCCGCCGTGACGGTGTAGAGCGGTTACAGCAATTTTTGGCAAGTGCGCCTGCGCAAGACGAGTTTAGCCAAGAAGCCAAGGTCATTCGTCAGCTGATTGCCAGTGATATGGCCGTCTATGTGATTGATGCGCGTGAGCCTGTGCTCGGCAAATATAAAGATGAGTTGACGGTGCTGTCATGGTCAGCCATCCCCGTCATGCCCGTATTTAACTTTACCAAGGGTCAAGATAGCAATATCAATGAGTGGCAGCAGATGCTCGCGCGCCGCAACTTACATGTATCCACGCGGTTTGACTCAGTGGCGTTTGAATTTGATGATGAAATCAAACTGTGGCAAAACTTAGAAACCATGCTGATACAACCTGAAATTATCAAACAGCTGATTGAGCGTCGTAAAGCCGATTGGGATAATTTGTACGATGATGCCAATATTATCATTGCGCATTTTTTATTAAACGTTGCCGCCTTTGTTGAAACCATTCACGAGGAGGATGATCCGCTGCCTACCTTACAAAAAATGCAAGAAAAAGTACGCCAAGCTGAACGCAGTATGCAAGATGAACTGCTAAACCTGTATAAATTTTATGACAATACCGTCACCACCACACCGCTTGAGCTGACTGAATATCGCCGCGATCCTTTTGATAAAGAGGTACTAGCCAGTTATGGGATTCGTACCACAGGCGGTGCAGCGGCAGGCGCGCTGATTGGATTGGGTATTGATGTCGCCACCCTTGGCACATCACTGGGGCTAGGTACGGCGCTTGGTGGTTTGGCAGGTGGTTTACTGTCAAACACCAGCGCGATTGCCGACAAAATCAGCGGTGTCAAACGGCTACACATAGACCCTGCTACCCTGACCCTACTGGCAACTCGAGCGATGGACTTACTGACTGCGCTACGCCATCGTGGTCATGCGGCGACTGATAGCATCATGGCGAACCAATCGCTCGCGCCTTGGTCAGTTGATAGATTGCCAAGTTTGCTCAAAAAAGCCCGTGGTAAGCCCGAATGGTCATCGCTCAACACAGGCAGACAGACCACTGTATCTGCCAAGCAGTCGCATGAGCTGCGCGATGAGGCAGCTTGGCAACTATCACGCCAACTAAGACGCTGACTTATCAACCTACAAGCATGGTAAAAAACTTGGCTAAAAACTATCTAGCCTTGTTAAGCGTATTATTTGTTAAGCCCATTATAAGAATTTATTAAGCTAATTTTGTTATTTTTACTTTTTAATATTTTAATCTATGTCAATTTTTTGTTTTTGAGGGCAATACCATGTATTCAGCACATCATGAACCGCATTTTAGTAATCGCAACAACTGGCTTCGCGCAACCGTGCTCGGCGCCAACGATGGTTTGATTTCCACTGCCAGTCTATTGATGGGGGTGGCAGCAGCGCGAGTGGACAGTCACACCTTGCTGTTGACCGGGGTGGCATCGCTGATTGCTGGTGCAATTAGTATGGCAGCGGGCGAATATGTCTCTGTCTCTTCGCAAGCCGACACCGAAAAAGCCGACTTGGCAAAAGAAGCCTATGAACTTGAACACAATTCAGACCGCGAGCTAAAAGAACTGACGCATATTTATGTTCAGCGCGGCTTAACGCCTGCTATGGCACATGATGTTGCGGTAGCACTCACTGCTCACAATGCCCTAGAAGCGCATGCACGCGATGAAATTGGACTTACCGATACCGCGTCCGCCAATCCCCTACAGGCAGCCGTGGCATCGGCTTTATCCTTCATCACAGGGGCGCTGCTACCGGTGCTGTGTATTTGGCTGTTACCAAAGCAATATTTGGTCGGCGGTTTGGGCACAGTGACCTTGATAGGATTAGCATTTTTGGGCTGGTTATCGGCGTATTTGGGCGGTGCCAAAATTTTTCCTGCCATTGTGCGTGTAGTCATTTGGGGCGTTGTTGCGTTGGTTACTACCCACTTTATCGGTGAAATGTTTGGGGTAAAAACAGGTTAGTCAATCACTTTTTATCGCATTATTTATCGCCAATTTTTATCATTACCATTTGCAAAACCAATTGTTTCTTATAAGATAAGGAGACTGTAATAATTCAGCAAGTTTGTAGAAACTTTTATTGGGTGATAGGTTATCGTTTCTATAAATTAAACAATTGGCAAATAGTCAAAAATCCTATGGGATTTTAGCTTTCTACGGTAGTGAGAGATAAGGTAATGCAAGATTTTGTCAATGCGATTAATGATTGGGTATGGAGTCCCGCATTAATCTATCTATGTTTATTGGTTGGTTTATATTTTTCAATTCGTGGTCGTTTTTTACAAGTGCGCCATTTTGGTCGCATGATTCGATTGCTGATGGACGGCAAAAGCAGCGATCAGGGGGTGTCCTCATTCCAAGCACTCGCTATGTCACTCGCAGGTCGTGTGGGTACAGGCAATATTGCCGGTGTGGCAACGGCGATTACCTTTGGTGGTCCTGGTGCATTATTTTGGATGTGGATGGTAGCGTTCTTGGGTGCCAGTACCGCATTCGTTGAATCAACGCTTGCGCAGATTTATAAAGAACGTGATGATAAAGGCTTCTTTATCGGTGGTCCAGCCTATTATTTTGAAAAAGCGCTAGGGCAAAAATGGTACGCGGTGTTATTTGCGATATCGGCAATCGCCGCTTGTGGTTTATTGTTACCCGGTGTACAGGCCAATTCGATTGCTGAAGCGATGAACAATTCACTGGGTATCGCACCTAGCGTTTCAGCCGCGGTAATTGCGGCACTACTTGGCTTTATCATCTTTGGTGGTGTCAAGCGTATTGCCTCCTCTGCTGAGTTGATTGTACCTTTTATGGCACTTGCCTACATCATCGTGGCGATTGTTATTATCATCATGCATATCGGTCAATTACCTGATGTGCTAGCGTTGATTTTCCGCTCTGCGTTTGGTATGGATTCTACGTTTGGTGCTGTGTTGGGTCTTGCCATCCAATGGGGTGTGAAACGTGGCGTTTACTCAAATGAAGCAGGTCAAGGTACAGGTCCCCACCCATCGGCAGCGGCTGAGGTGTCACACCCAGCCAAACAAGGCTTAGTACAAGCCTTTTCAGTATATGTCGATACGCTATTTGTTTGTTCGGCGACAGGTTTCATGCTAATCATTACTGGTATGTACAACGTACAAGACCTCGCCAACAAAGAAGCCTTCTTGTATCAAGGGGTTAAAGGCGTTGCCGCAGGTCCAGGTTATGTGCAAACTGCGATGGAAAACATCATGCCAGGTTTTGGCGCAGTGTTTGTAGCGGTTGCTTTATTCTTCTTTGCTTTCACTACCATCATGGCGTACTACTATATTGCAGAAACCAATATCCGTTATCTCACGCGTAGCATGAAGCTAAATTGGGCAATCCCTGTACTCAAAGTAGTGATTTTATTTGTGGTAATTTATAGCTGCTTAAAAACCGCCGACTTGGCATGGGCACTGGGTGACTTGGGCGTTGGTTTGATGGCATGGCTCAACATCATTGGTATCTTATTCTTGCAAAAACCTGCGTTTGCCGCACTGCGCGATTATGAAGCACAGGTCAAACAAGGCAAAGATCCTATCTATGATGCGCGCGCCAATGGCGTACACAATGCGCCAATTTGGGATGAAATTTCAGCCAAATACCGTAAAGAATTTGGTGAGCATCCCGACCATGATCGCTTTGTACCCTAATTTTAATATGTGACTACTTTAATGCTTTCACTTAACAGCCGTTAAAAAAAATAAGCCCCATTGACTGGGGTTTATTGTTGTGATGAATGATTATCTTTTGATTGGGATTTTAATTAACCCAAAAAACGCAATCAGTAAAGCGATGACCTGTACAGCCAGCAGCGTATAGACTGTATATAACCATTTGCCTTGTGCATATGCCAGACCACACGCCCACGCCCCGATACTACCACCGATGTAGTACGCCATATAATATAAACCTGACGCCAGCGACCGCCCTTCTTTGACATTCACCGCGATATAAGTAATGGTCGCCGATTGGGTAATAAATACCCCAGTTGACATCACCGCAAGCGCCACAATAACCAAAGAAATAGGCGCAGCCAGTGTCATCAGCACGCCCATCATCGAAATCATCACCGCCACGCGCACCATACGGGCAGCGCCGTATTTGGCAATTAAACTACTTGCAATCGGTGTGACCACCACCCCAATCAAATACACCGCAAAAATATTGGCAAGCCCAGCACTCGATAGATGATAGGGTGCATCTGCCAAGTGCAAATTGACATAGGTAAAACAGCCTACTAGTGAAAACAACACGCACGCGCCAAGCAGTCCTGCGGTCACCACATAACGGTTGCGCACATGTTTACTCAGCATGTGCAGTGCCGATGTAAAATTTGGGTTGGCATGAAAATGACGTGAGCGCGGTAATAACCAAGCCACCAAGGCAGCGCCTAGCACCGTCAACACGCCCATGAACACAAAGCCTTTTTCCCAGCCGATAAGCTCTTCTAAATGCCCCAAGATAAAGCGCCCTAAAAATCCCCCAAATACTGTACCTGAGACATAGTAGGACATCATTTTTGCCATCTCCTTGCCCGCGTATTCTTCCCCGACATAGGCAATCGTCACCACTGTAATGCCAGGTACCGCCAACCCTTGCATAAATCGCCAAATAACGATGCTAGAGAGTGAGTCAGATAGCCCAATCATCATCGTGGGTATTGCCATAAAGGCAATGGATGCCACAATGATATTTTTACGCCCCACGGCATCGGACAACATCCCCATAAACGGTGACATGATGGCAATGGCAATCACCGTTGCCGCAACTGTCATGCCCACTTGCGTTTCGGTCGCTGAGAACGCTTGCATCATAATCGGCAAAATCGCTTGAATCGAATAAACCTGCAAAAATGCAAACGCGCCAATCATGCCAATCATGATTTTGACTATCAATGAGGGTGGCGTTATCGGTGGTTTGGTATTCAGTTGTTGATAAGGCGGTTGGTTTTGCGGTTGGCTATGGGGTGGATTGCGGCTAGTTAAGTTACTGGATATTAGCGTATGAGTATCGGTATCAGTGTCAGTGGAATAATTGGAAGAATCCAAATGCCCAGTGGCATGTTGTGGTTGAGAAGTCATAGGTGACCTTTTTACAAAGTAGTGCCCGTCAAAGAAATGCCTATACTAGCACTAAAGCGCGGTATTTATTGTTAAAAGAAGTTTAACCTTAAGCCGTACTTTGCAAGCCCTTCACGTTAATTAAAGGTATTTAAAGGCCTTCAATGACAAATTTGGCGTCCTAGCGTGTAATATTTTTAACACATGGCTGTTTGTCAAAACATCAGTATTTTTCAAAACATAACTACCCAGCCATGACGAAATTGCAGTAATATTGAGCACATTGTGGAAGTTAACCTTAAAATCAATAGGATTGAATTATGCCAGAGAATTTAAAACAGCCAATGCCCGCTGCCATGCAAGCGTATTTGACACAGCTGCATCAAGTGATTGTGCCGTATCTGTTAGCGCAAGGGGTTAAGCCTAATGCCATCAACGCACGTGAAGCGTTAGCCAATTTGACAACCGCATTTGTCACTGACGCACCTAATATGGCAAAAATCATCGATACGGTGCTGGTGACGCCAAGCAATTTTCGGGGTTATAACGTACCACTTAGGCTATTTGTACCGAGCAACTGCCCCCTGCCAAATGAACAAGCAACGGCTGACGTGCCGGTAATGGTGTATTTTCATGGCGGTGGTGGCATGGCAGGCAGCGTCACCGTATACGATAAACTCTATAAAAAACTGGCCGAAGCGACAGGCTGTGTGGTGGTAGCGCCCGAATATCGCCTTGCACCAGAAAATCGTTACCCTGCGGCGATTGATGATGCCCACGCGATTTTAACGTATTTAACAGCGACCCTACAGCAAGTCGGTTATGCCTGTAACGGCAAGCTTATCATAGCGGGTGATAGCGCTGGCGGGGCGATTACTGCCAGCTTGGTGCAAGATTGGCTTGCCAACCGTGTGAGCACAGACTTAGCTATCACCCATCAAATTTTGATTTATGCCAGTCTAGACTACACCATGTCACAGCCCTCGATTGAGGAAAATGGCACGGGTTATTTACTAGAATCTAGCAAAATCCGCTGGTATTTTGACAATTATTTTTCAGCATATGATGACCGTGAGCTGAGCTCACCGTTTTGGACCGATGTGGCTACCCTACTGCATCATTCGCCGTATCAAGCCCCAAAGACACTGCACCTAACGGCTGGTTATTGTCCGCTGCGTGATGAAGATATCGGCTATCATGAGCAACTGCAAAAAGCAGGCGCGCCCTCCCAACTCGTGCATTTTGCGGATATGCCGCACGCATTTTTGAATATGGAAAATCTTTGCCCAGAGCAATGTAAAGCTTTATACCAAAAAATTGGTGAATTCTGCCAAGCTTAACTTTTAACTTCTAAGGAATAAATATGCAACGTGCTGAACAACTTCGCCCCCTATCACGACAACATCACTTGGGACTCAATCTTGGCTTAAAAGCCGGTCAATTTCCTATGTCATCTTCTGAAGCAGACATCCAAGACCAATGGCAAAAAATAACCGCTTTTATCCGTGATGAACTTACTGCGCATTTTGGGGTGGAAGAAGACTATTTGGTGAAACCTTTAATGACTTACCACAAAGATAATCCACAAGTGATAGAGTTAAGTGAGCAACTGACGGCTCAACACGAAGAATTAAAACGATTAGCCGATAAAGCCAACCCGACTATTGAAGATTTACGCGATTTGGGCGATGCCTTATACGAGCATATTCGCTTTGAAGAGCGTGAAGTTTTTCCATTGGCTCAAGAGTTACTTACCTCTGAGCAGCTTGACGCTATTTATACCCAATCAGGCGATGATGTTAAATAGTTTTAAGTTTCATGAAAAACACTCATAAAAAAAGCACCCAATTAGGTGCTTTTTTTACTGCTTATAACTTATAGCGGTTTGCCTGTGCTATTGCGGCGGCTACGTTTTGGGGCATCCCAACCATCTTGTTTGCCAGCAGGTTTAGCTGATGGCTTGCTTGATGAGGCGTAACGGTCAGACGATGACTTAAATCCTTCCGATCTTGACGATTTACCGGCAAATGGTTTATCTGAGTTTTTGAAACCCTCAGATTTAAACCCGTTTGAGCGTGAATCACCCGCACGTTGACCATCTTTTGCCGGATACGGTCTGTCGCTACGTTTTTTAAGCGGTTGACCAAAGGTTTCTTCTACGATTGGACGTGGCTTGCGAGCGCGGTCATCGCCACGAAACTCGCTAGAGCGTTCGGTCTTTTTGGCAAAAGGTTTGTCACCAAACCGGTCATTTTTTTCAAAGCGGCTAGGACGCTCGCCATGACGCTCACTGCTGTTACGGTCAGTGTTGTAACGTGGTTTATCACCTTGATAGCCTTTAAAGCCATCTTTGTTAAAGCTACGGTTATCATCGCGGCGACGATCTGCATACTCACCTTGGCGAGGCTCACGATTGCCTTGGCGTGAATCACGGTCAAAATTTGGTTTGTCCGATGATTTAGCGGCGCGGTGAAAATCGCCCTGACTATTGCCATGACGGTTATCTGAATCGCGGTGACGACGCGGCGCACTGGCATCATCACGCCCAAAACGACTATCGCTGTTGCCTTGGTGACCTTTGTCAAAACGCTCACGTTTTTCAAAACGTGCCGAACTATCGTTGCTCGCTGATTTGCCATAGCGTTCTTGGTTGTCAAAACGTGGCTTGTCCGCAAAACGACGCTCGCTTGAAGCTCTATCGCTTGAACCACCAAAACGTTGTGAGCGACCGCCACGGCTATCACTGCCGCTGCGACCACGACCGCGACCATCACGACCATTAGGCTTACCACGACCTTCAAATTTTTCCACAAAACGCGGTTCTAAGCCTTCAACTTGCGCTTCATTGATATCACGTTTAAGATAACGGGCAATATTGCCAAATTGACGACGGTCATCGCGGCTACATAGGTTGATAGCAATACCAGTACGACCGGCACGACCTGAGCGACCGATACGATGCACATAATCTTCCACTTGGCGCGGTAAATCATAGTTAAATACATGGGTAATGTTGGGTAAATCAAGACCACGCGCTGCCACGTCTGTTGCTACCACGATGTCAAATTTGCCACTGCGTAAATCTGAGACAATACGATTACGCTTGCTTTGTGGCAAGTCACCATGCAGATAACAGGCTTTGTGGTCCCATTGTTGTAGGCGCTCAGCGACTTCTTCACTGCTGCGTTTGGTCGCGGTAAAGATAATCGCTTGACCACGCTCTGGGTCACAGATCAGCTGCTCTAATAATTTATTTTTGTGGTCAAAGTTGTCACAGAAGTACACTTTTTCATCGATGTGTGCGGTTTCAACTTTGATGTTGATACGCTCTGGGTCTTTGGTAAAGCTTTCAGCGATTTTACCGACTGGACCATCCCATGTCGCAGATGACATGATGGTTTGGCGATGCGCGGGTGTGGCTTGCAAAATCGCATTGATATCATCGGCAAAACCCATGTCTAGCATACGGTCTGCTTCATCAAGTACCAACATGGTCAAATCAGAGAGATTCACACGCTGGGCGTTGATATGATCTAGCAAACGACCCGGCGTCGCCACGATGATTTGCACGCCTTTTTTTAGCGCACGGATTTGCCCACTGTATGCCGCACCACCAACCAGTGGCACACTGTACAAATCTTTCATGGCTGAGCCATATTTGCGGATACTGTCTTGTACTTGGTTAGCCAGCTCACGCGTCGGTGTCAAAATCAACGCTTGTACGACTTTTGGCTGTTGGCGACCACGTTTGCCACTTGCGGTTTTTTCTGCCGCTTTTTCTTTGGCTTGTAGTTCGCTTAATTGATGCAAAATTGGTAATACAAACGCGGCAGTTTTACCACTACCTGTTTGTGCTGATAATAGCAAATCACGACCCGCTAATGCAGCAGGAATCGCGCGCGCTTGGATAGGCGTTGGTGTGGTATAACCCGTTGCGACAATACTTTTTAGTAATGAACCTGAAAGACCCAATGCAGTAAAACCATTTTCGCTAGGGTTAGCATCGTCAGTCGTTGGCGCATCTGTTGCCGCAGTTGCTTGTGTGTCATCAACTGAGGCTTTGTCAGTAGGCTCATTGCTGTTGGCTTGGCTATTGCTATTGCTATTGCTATGGCTAAAAAAATTATCGATTGAGTTATCAGCAAAATCTGTGGTTGAATTAAAATCAGTCATGTAAGTCCTTAAAAAATAAGTTAATCAAAGTGTCGGTGGTAACCTTGATTGAAAACACGCAACAAGCAAAAGCCCTCAAGCTGACTGCACTTTCAAGATGGATAAACAAAATGAATAGGCAAAATTATCAGCTATCATTAATCACAAATATCGTGTTAATCGCTTTAAAGCATTGTAATCGTGTCTGTAAGACTTATTTTCGCTATAAAAATAGCGACAAAACCTACTGTCAGACTTATCAAAACTTTTGAAACAGTAAAACCATCAAAAAGTTCGTATCGCGGCATTCACAAGAATGCTTAAAAAAATACAATGCTAAATATTAGGTTATCATCGGAAGATTATCAGCGCTTACAATGGCGCGCTTGATATTAGGCAGATGGATAAGCTAGATTAATTGGAAAATTGACGTTGCTCTTAGCGTTTAGGTAGCGTATATGAGTCATTATTGGTCAGTTTTCTTTCGCAATTAAAAAACTTACCAAGTGAAATAGGCATCAAAAACACCTACTTAAAAAAGTGATAACCCCACTAGCACATCTTCGGCACACTGGCTGTCTGCTACCGTTGCTACCTTCCGGTCCTGGCGGGGTTCACAGCAGCTAGTTGCGAAGCTACCAATGGGGTTACCGAAGCGGTATTCTAGAGAATTTGGCGACCAAATGCAAACTATTTTTATCGTATACGCCAAATTTTTGTATTTATTTCACTTTTACACACGCTAAACCCTCACCGAGCAACATTTCGGTAAATTTTTGTCGAACTTCTTACCCTTTTTCTACAATTCTTCCGCTGCAAATGTTACAAAATATTTTATAATGCCCATTCAACAACATATTGAATGAACTAATAGAGTAGTTTAATCAGCAACAGATTCATGCCAACACATATAAAGAAGCACTAGAAAAAACTAGGAAAAAAACAATAGGAAACACTATGACACATTTAAGCGCCGCAACTAACAATCATCCCAATCATAAAACGCATGCCAATCATACAATGACCAAAGGTATTGCAGCCAGCTTGCTTGCTATGGCGACGCTATTACCTTTTACCAGTGTTTCAGCCGCCACCTACCCTGTGAACCCATCCCCTGCGAACCCATCAATGACCCATACTTTAAACTACGGCTTGCTTAATTTTGCTGCCTCAGCGAGTAAAAAAGTCAGCAATGACCAAATCAATGCTACCCTTAGCAAAACTGTGCAAAACAAATCAAGCAGTGAGGTGGCTAATCAAATCGCTACCACGTTGAACCAAGCGGTTGCCATTGCCAAAAAATACCCACAAGTGCAAGTCAGTACGGGCAACCAAACCACCTATCCGCAATATGATAAAAACCAAAAAATCATTGGTTGGACGGGGACTGCAAGCTTGAATTTAAAAAGCACCGACACAGTCGCCGCTAGCAAATTGATTGCCGAATTGCAAAGTTTTATGACGGTTGATGGATTAGACTTTAGCGTGTCTGATGCCGCGCGCAAAGCCACCGAGCAAGAATTGATGATGGAAGCTTCCAAAAACTTCCAGCGCCAAGCGCAAACGCTGCTACCTGTGTGGGGCGCAAAAGGCTATCAATTAGTCTCGTTGGATTTTAGTCAAGGGGGCGATTATCGTGCACCGCGCGCGTATGGCAGTGTAATGATGCTAGAAGCCAGCAGTGCCAAAGTCGCTGACCAAAACTTCCAAGCGGGCGATAGCACCATTACGGTCACTGCCAATGGTACCGTCCAACTGGTAAAATAAGCCACTGTTTACCACAAAAAAACCTGTTGAATCAACAGGTTTTTTTGTCTTTTACTTGTTAAGAAATACTTAGTAAGAAATTTCTGCACGGCGGTTTTTTGCCCATGCTGATTCGTCATGACCGGGATCGGCAGGTTGGTCTTCACCATAGCTGATGGCTTCCATACGTGAAGCTGATACCCCTGACGTAGCTAAGTAGGCTTGTGCGGCTTGGGCACGGCGCTCACCCAATGCCAGATTGTATTCACGGCTACCACGCTCATCGGTGTGACCCGCAATAGCGACACGGGCACTTGGGTTGGCTTGTAAGAATTGCGCTTGTTGATTTAACACGGCTTGACCTTGAGCGTCGATTTCACTGCTATCAAAGCCGAAATACACGGTATTTGGGTTAGCACCCGCGGCAGTGATGACTGACGTCGAGTTTGTTACCACAGCGCCACCGTTATAGTAGCCTACGCCACCGGGTACGCCCATCGGCGCAACCACCACTTCAGACGTGCCAGTACGTTTGGCAGAACACCCTGTTAAGGCGATGGTTGCCATCATCGCAGCAGTGCTTACTACTTTTAGCATCGTTAATTTCATAGTCTTTCCTCAAAAATTATTATTTAACGCGTTTACCTATTTTGTTACTTTTCGATAGAGTAAATCAATCTCGCGCTTTTTGTAAACAGTGTTACTGTAAATTTTAGCCAACTTTTTCTCAAAGTTTTCAAAGCAGTTTAATTTTTGGATTAAACAAGTAGCTTAAAAAAACTCGCCTGTCATAAGATTAATGATAACAAAACAAGTTTTTTAAAACGACGATTTCTAAAACGGCGCTGTCTAAATTTTTGTCTACAGCCGCTACCAGCGAAACTTATTCCATAATTCAGGGTTTGCCCAAAACTTACTATTAAACCAATCTGGCAAATATTTATAGTCAAACAGATTAAATTGCCATACTTGGTAGCTGGTTGTATGATGACTTTGGTCATGCTCCACAATCGGCCGCTCATGTAATCGGCTAAAGCCAAAGCTCGCCACATCCACACCTGTTGCTGGCTCGGATAAGTTTTGCACCACCAAACAATGCTTGGCAAACAAGTCGCGACAGCGCTGAATGATTTGGGTATCGATAGCGCTATCGTTTGATAATATTATCACTGCCAAGTCATAGCGCTTGGCAAACCGATGTGCGATAAACGCTTGATAATCAAACGCTTCCCAACTCACGGCTTGATCAATAGCTTCATCAATGGCTTGAATTTGGCTAAAAACCGACTGCGTGCCATTACCAATAATCAGCCCAGTGAATGGTTGTTTTGCTGATGCGGCAGTTTTATCTTTGCTCAAATCATGTTTGCTTAAAAATGCCAGACTTTGTCGGATGACATCAGTAATGCTTAAGGTGGGATTGGTCAAAATAAAATCCTTTTGATGAGTTTTTATTAGATACTGTTGAATGATAGCCGTGATATAGCAATAGGGTGGCTAATATGCCATTCTTTAAAACCAATTATAACTATCTATCATGAGCCATGACTAGCCCTTTTGGTCGAGACAGAGTACACTAAGTGCTAAATTTATCACTTGTATTGACTGTTAGAAATAAGGAACAACCATGCCACAATATCGCTCAAAAACCTCCACGTCTGGCCGCAATATGGCGGGTGCACGCGCACTTTGGCGTGCTACGGGTATGACAGATGAGGACTTTAACAAACCGATTATCGCGATTGCCAACTCGTTTACCCAGTTTGTACCCGGTCACGTACACCTAAAAGACTTGGGTCAGCTGGTTGCCCGCGAGATTGAAGCAGCAGGTGGTGTTGCCAAAGAATTTAACACCATTGCGGTGGATGATGGTATCGCCATGGGTCACTTGGGTATGCTCTATAGCTTGCCAAGCCGTGATTTAATTGCCGATAGCGTGGAGTATATGGTCAATGCCCACTGCGCCGATGCGCTGGTTTGTATCTCCAACTGCGACAAAATCACCCCTGGTATGCTGATGGCAGCGATGCGCCTCAATATCCCAACGATTTTTGTGTCGGGCGGTCCAATGGAAGCGGGCAAAGTATTGGCATCCACGTTGGACGATGGACATACCACCCATGAAACTGTGATGAATGAATTGGGTGAAAAAATTCGCAAACTTGACCTAGTCGACGCCATGATTGATGCGGCAGATGACTTGATTAGTGACGAAGATGTGGCACAAACCGAGCGCTCTGCTTGCCCAACTTGTGGCTCATGCTCAGGCATGTTCACTGCCAACTCGATGAACTGTTTGACCGAAGCCTTAGGCTTATCCCTGCCTGGTAATGGCTCGTTACTTGCCACTCACGCCAAACGTAAAGATTTATTCTTAGAAGCAGGTCGCCGCATCGTGGCACTTGCCAAACGTTATTATGAGCAAGATGACGCCAGCGTATTGCCACGCTCAATTGCGACCAAAGCGGCATTTGAAAACGCCATGAGCCTTGATATCGCCATGGGCGGCTCAACCAACACGATTCTACATTTGCTTGCCGCTGCCCATGAAGCCCAAGTAGATTTTAAAATGGCGGATATTGACCGTCTAAGCCGCCGTGTGCCTTGTCTATCGAAAGTTGCCCCGGCGACACAAAAATACCATATGGAAGACGTGCACCGCGCTGGGGGTGTGATGGCAATTTTAGCCGAGCTTGATCGCGCAAACCTGCTGCAAACCGATGTCCCCACCGTTCATAGTGCTTCACTCAAAGCGGCGCTTAGCCAATGGGATATCATGAATCCTGATAATACCGAGGCACGTGAGCGTTATATTGCAGCCCCAGGTGGGGTACGCACCACGCAAGCCTTTAGCCAAAACAATGCGTGGTCGAATCTTGATGTCAATCGCGAATCTGGCTGTATCCGCAGCAAAGAATTTGCCTACTCGCAAGACGGTGGTTTGGCAGTATTGTTTGGTAATATTGCTGAACGTGGCTGTGTCGTCAAAACAGCGGGCGTGGATGACAGCATCCTAAAATTTACCGGTCGTGCCCGTGTGTTTGAAAGTCAAGATGACGCCGTGGCAGCGATTTTGGCAGACCAAATTGTCGCAGGTGACATCGTGGTGATTCGCTATGAAGGTCCAAAAGGTGGTCCTGGTATGCAAGAGATGTTGTATCCGACCTCTTACCTAAAATCAAAAGGTCTGGGTAAAGCCTGTGCGCTACTTACCGATGGTCGTTTTTCAGGGGGTACGTCGGGTTTATCCATCGGTCACGTCAGCCCAGAAGCCGCTGAAGGCGGTACCATCGGTTTGGTCAATGAAGGCGATACCATCGAGATTGATATCCCTAATCGCTCGATTCATTTGGCGGTTGATTTTGCCGAACTGGAAAAACGCCGAGAAGCGATGGTGAGCCGTGGCAACCAAGCTTGGAAACCTGTCAATCGTGAGCGCCAAGTGTCAGCCGCCTTGCGGGCGTATGCAGCGATGACTACTAGCGCGGATACAGGCGCGGTGCGTGATGTCAGTCAAGTAGAGCGCTAATTTTTTACTCCAAACTACATTGCTATCAAAAAAATTAGCAAAAAAGAATTATCAAAAAAGATCGATGCTACTTATCGGTCTTTTTTTAGCGCCATGAAAAACGTTGCAAACCCCATACTTTACGCCCACGGTTTTAGATGCCATGTAGGGTTTTCAAAAGGTGCGTTTTATAAAAAGTGTGGTTGTTAAAAGGCGCGGTTTATAAAAGCATTATCCACATCGGATGAATTCTGCTAAAATACAATGTTTACATTTTTTTGATAATACATGCCAAATTTAATTTTGAAAACTCTTAAGGAGCCGCTGTGAGCCGTCCGTTTTCTTCAGCCGATATACGTCAAGCTTTTATCAATTATTTTGCCGAAAATGGTCATACCCCAGTGGCATCATCGAGCCTAGTCCCACACAATGACCCTACCCTGCTATTCACCAATGCCGGTATGAACCAATTTAAAGATGTGTTCTTAGGGATAGACAAACGCGATTATAAACGTGCGGTATCGTCGCAAAAATGTGTGCGCGCAGGCGGTAAACACAATGACCTTGACAATGTCGGCTATACCGCCCGTCACCATACGTTTTTTGAGATGCTTGGTAATTTTTCGTTTGGTGATTATTTTAAACAACAAGCCATCCCATTTTGTTGGGAGTTTTTGACATCGGATAAGTGGCTTGGACTACCCAAAGATAAACTTTACGTGACGGTGTATCACACCGATGATGAAGCCTTTGATATTTGGCATAACGTGGTGGGATTGCCTGCCGAACGCATCATCCGTATTGGTGATAATAAAGGCGGTCAATACCAATCGGATAACTTTTGGGCAATGGGTGACACAGGTCCTTGTGGTCCTTGTACCGAAGTATTTTATGACCACGGCGAGCATATTTGGGGCGGTCTGCCAGGTACACCTGAAGAAGACGGCGACCGTTTTGTCGAGATTTGGAACAACGTCTTTATGCAGTTTAACCGCCAAAAAGATGGCACACTTGAAAAACTGCCTGCGCCAAGTGTCGATACCGGAATGGGTTTAGAGCGTATTAGTGCCATCATGCAAGGCGTGCATAGCAACTATGAAATCGATATGTTTACCCATCTCATGCAGCACGCGGCGCAAGTGATTGGCTTGCCAAACGATATCGACTTACAGTCTGAGCCATCACTCAAAGTGCTTGCCGACCATATCCGCTCCGTTTCCTTTTTAATTGCAGATGGCGTACTGCCAAGCAATGAAGGTCGTGGTTATGTGCTGCGTCGTATCATCCGCCGCGCGGTTCGTCATGGCAACAAATTAGGTGCTAATGACAACTTCTTTTATAAGCTCGTCGCGCCACTTGCCCAAATCATGGGCGACGCCTACCCACAGCTTCGTGAACAGCAAGCCAACATTGAGCAAGCCATCTTAAAAGAAGAAGAACAATTTGCCAAAACCTTATCACAAGGTCTCAAGCTATTATCCCAAGAATTAGACAGCTTAAAATCTGGCGATACTTTATCGGGTGCAACGGTGTTTAAACTGTATGACACGTATGGTTTCCCTGCCGATTTGACAGCCGACATCGTGCGCGAACGCGACATCAGCATTGATGAAGCCGGTTTTGAGCAAGGCATGGCGCAGCAACGCGCCCGCGCCCGTGAAGCGGGTAAATTTGGCGTTGATTATAACCAATTGATTCAAGTTGACAGTGCCACTGAATTTTTGGGGTATGACAAAGCAGAACACAGCAGCACTATCACCCATTTATACCTTGAGGGCAAATCTGCTGAACAATTGCAGGAAGGCGATGAAGGGGTCATCGTATTATCGGCAACGCCTTTTTATGCTGAAGGCGGTGGCCAAGCGGGTGAATTGGGTGACATCCAAACCGAGACCGGCGTATTTGAAGTCCAAGACACCAAAAAATCTGGTCAAGCCATCATCCATTATGGCGTGGTCAAAATGGGCAGTATCCGCCAGGGTCAGTCAAGCGAAGCACGCGTCGCAAGCCAAGTACGCGCCATGAGTGCCAAAAACCACTCCGCCACCCACCTACTGCACGCCGCCCTTCGTGAGCATCTTGGCACAGGTGTCACCCAAAAAGGGTCATTGGTCAATAGTGAGGTGTTGCGTTTTGACTTCTCGTATGACAAAGCCTTGACTGAGCAAGACATCATCACCATTGAAAACATCGTTAACCAACAAATCCTTGCCAATCAGCCTGCCACTGTAGAAATGCTCAGCATGGCGCAAGCGCAAGACAAAGGCGCGATGGCGCTATTTGGTGAAAAATATGGTGACACGGTTCGCGTATTGTCGATGGGTACGGTAGATAAAGACGGCAAGCCTTTCTCCATCGAGCTATGTGGAGGTCTGCATGTACAACGCACGGGTGATATCGGCTTATTCAAAATCGTCAGTGAGCAAGGTATCGCGGCAGGCATTCGCCGTATCGAAGCGGTGACAGGCATGGGCGCAGTCAAATATGTGCAGCAAGGTGAAAAACAGCTCAATCAACTTGCCAGTCAGCTCAAAGCGAAGCGCGACGAAATCGCCGACCGTGTCAATCAAATGACCGACAAAACACGCGACCTTGAAAAACAGCTTGAGCGTTTGCAGCAAAAATTGGCCAGCAGCCAAGCCAAAGACTTAATCAACAACGTGCAAGATATCAATGGACAAAAAGTGCTGATTGCAAGCTTACAAGGCATGGATGGTAAAGCATTACGCACGATTGCCGATGACATGAAGTCAAAATTGCATGATGGCATCGTGGTGCTCGCGGGCGTGGCTGACGATAAAATTGCGCTGACTGCCAGTGTCGGCAAAGACTTAACCAGCAAAATCAAAGCGGGCGATATCATCAAACACTTAAGCGAGCAGCTTGGCGGTAAAGGCGGCGGTAAACCTGACTTTGCCCAAGGCGGCGCAACTGATGTGGCAGGATTGCCAGGCGTATTAGCAGCGCTACCAAATTGGTTGGCTAAGCGACTTGCTTAATTAAAACTACATCTAAAAAAACGCCTAGCGCTTTAAAATACTTATAATCAACAAGGAAACATCATGGACAATCATTACCAGCCCCCAAAAATTTGGACAAATGATAGCCAAAACGGTGGCAAATTTGCCAGTACCAACCGCCCCACCGCAGGAGCGACCCACGAGCAACATTTACCGATTGGTAACAATCCTTTGCAGCTTTACAGCCTTAACACCCCAAACGGCATCAAAATCAATATCTTACTTGAAGAATTGGCAGAGCTCGGTATTGAAGGCGCACAGTATGACGCCTACAAAATCGACATCATGAATGGCGACCAATTTGGCTCAGATTTTGTTGCCATCAATCCCAATTCTAAAATCCCTGCACTGGTGGATAACAGCGTTAATCCACCGATTAAACTGTTTGAATCAGGCGCTATTTTGCTATACCTTGCCGAAAAATTTGGGCAGTTTATCCCAGCAGACACCGCCAAACGTGCCGAATGTTTGTCATGGCTGTTTTGGCAAATGGGCGCTGCGCCGTATGTCGGTGGCGGCTTTGGGCATTTTTATGCGTATGCCCCAGAGAAGTTTGAATATGCCATCAATCGCTTTACCATGGAAACCAAACGCCAATTGGATTTACTCGACCAACATTTAGCGACTCGCACGTTTATGGTAGGTAATGATTACACTATCGCGGATATGGCGATTTGGGCATGGTATGGTCAGTTGGCACTGGGCAAATTGTATAACGCTGGCGAGTTTTTACAAGTGCAAAACTACACCCACCTACAACGCTGGGCAAAAAACCTGCATGACCGTCCTGCCGTGCAACGCGCTGTAACCTTACCCCTACAACCGATTGCCTAAACTGATAACCTTTGGTTCACGATAACCCTGCAATTTTACGCCAGTCATTTGGGGATTTTTGGCAATTTTGCCTTGCCCCAAAATTGGGAAATATGGTATAAAGTACCGTTTAATTTACGTTTCGTGACATTGTAAACAATCTGCTAAGCAATCCATCAGGCACTTGGTATGGCAAGTCTTGGATAGCGATGGCAAACAACGTGCACGATATTATAGGGTGTATTGACAATGGCTTTAATCGTACAAAAATACGGTGGTACGTCGATGGGTAGTGTCGAACGTATCAAAAATGTGGCACAGCGCGTCAAACGTTGGCATGACAATGGTCATCAAGTGGTGGTTGTCGTCTCTGCCATGAGTGGCGAGACCAATCGCTTGATTGATTTGGCACGTCAAATCAGTAAAGAACCGAATGCTCGTGAATACGACCAAATGGTGTCAACCGGTGAGCAAGTATCAATTTCTTTACTTGCTATGGCATTAAATGAAATTGGTGTGAGCGCCAAGTCAATGACGGGCGGACAAGTGGCGATTCGTACCGATGATAGTCATACCAAAGCCCGTATTCAACATATCGATGATAGTCAGCTTCGCGCCGCACTCGATGCTGGTATGGTCGTTGTGGTGGCGGGTTTCCAAGGGGTGGATGAAAAAGGTGACATTAACACCTTAGGTCGGGGTGGCTCGGACACCACAGGCGTTGCACTGGCTGCTGCCCTATCTGCCGATGAATGTCAAATCTATACCGATGTCGACGGCGTGTATACTACTGACCCACGGGTGACACCAAAAGCCAAAAAATTATCAAAAATTACCTTTGAAGAAATGCTAGAAATGGCAAGCCTTGGCTCAAAAGTGTTGCAAATTCGCTCGGTTGAATTTGCCGGCAAATACCAAGTACCACTGCGTGTTTTATCCAGTTTTGATGAAAACGCCGATGGTAAATTCGATGATGATTTTAAAAAGAATGTAGGTACATTAATTACCACCGATGAGGGAGACAGCATGGAACAACCAATTATTTCGGGCATCGCCTTTAACCGTGACGAAGCTAAAGTATCTATCTTAGCAGTGCCTGATCGTCCTGGTATTGCGTCATCGATTTTAAGCCCAATCAGTGCTGCCAATATCGAAATCGATATGATTATCCAAAACATCGCAGAAAACGGATTGACCGACTTTACCTTTACCGTTAACCGTGGTGACTTTGATAAAACCCTAGCGATTTTGGGTGACAATCTTGCTGAGATTGGCGGCAAAGAAATCGTGAGCAACAACAATGTGGTTAAAGTATCACTGGTGGGTGTTGGTATGCGTTCACATGCAGGCGTGGCAAGCAAAATGTTTGAAACACTGGCAGAAAACAACATCAATATCCAAATGATTTCTACCAGCGAAATCAAAATCTCGGTACTGATTCAAGAAGAACAACTGGAAAAAGCGGTTAAAGCGTTACATACCGCCTTTGGTCTTGACCGTGAAGACGGTGAAAGCAAGGTTGCTGGATTATAAGAAATTTGTAATTCTCCACAAAAACAAGGTTAATATCCGCGTTTTGCGGGTGTTAACCTTTTTTTTACTTCAGCATTTCGTTTATAATGGCATCTCGTTTATTGGGCACAAACGCAACTGACCCCTCAATGCCTATTTTGACTGTTGGCAAATAGCCGCCAAGCATGATGAGTTCGCTTAAATTATGCCCTTGCAGTCTGTCTTTAACGTATCATTGGGCAATGATACATGATAATATATTTGACGAATTTAGCTAATTTATCGTTGAATCATCATAGGACATTGATGGTACTTGTTGCGACATAAGGAGTGTGACGCATGTTAATTTTGACTCGCCGTGTTGGCGAAACGTTAATGATAGGTGACGAAGTCAGTGTCACCGTACTGGGTGTAAAAGGTAACCAAGTCAGACTGGGCGTCAATGCGCCAAAAGACATTGCCGTACACCGTGAAGAGATTTATCAAAGAATTCTGCATGAACGGACTGGGCATGAACGCATGGGTTATGAGAATCACCCAGTCGATTTTGCCGCCCATGATAGAATGGGTCAAGACCGCAGTGGTTTTGGGGCAGCCAGTCATGAGGCCTTTCCCCAAGAGCGCAGTAAACCCTCTCAACCACGCAACAGCGGTCAGCAAATGCGTCATTTAGAAAACCGTGTGGAAAACCGCGGTTTTGGTCAGACCAACAATAATTTTAACCCAGCTTTTGATCCGTTTGAGGACGATTATTTTAATCGTTAATGACGGTCGCTATTTTGACTTTTGGAGTAACTATGAGCGCTATTGATAAGCTAGAACTATCAAAACTATTAGCTAAACTAGAAAACAAATCGCTAGATTTTGCTTCCGTGCTAGCTATCATCGATAGTTACTATGACTATCGACCAACTGAGTTTAACAATGGCGAAGTGCACAATGCGGCGGGTGAAAATGAAGGCAGTGCGAAAGTGTTTGGCTTTGCCCTACTCAACCATTTGACCCAACAAGATACGCTAAAACTGTTTGCTGAGCACTATGACAGTGTTAAAGCAGAGCCAAAAGGTACAAACCATGCCAATATCCGTAACTTTAGCTTTTTTGGCTGGCAAGGCTTTTTGATGCAGCGTAACTGTTTAGTACCAAAAGCGTTAACGTCAAAAGCGTCATAACCTCATTGAAAATACTTAATTCTTAAAATCTAACTGTTTTTTGCGTCAAACAAGGCAGCCGATGGGTTGCCTTTTTTTATTCAATGGCTTTTATTTTAAAAAATGGTTTTGAGAGACTCATTGGTTATTGGTTTGCCCTTAACTGCTGGCGCAGTTGTTTTTTTTGCTCACGACGATGGCGAAAAAAATCCTGCAATAACGCGCGACTTTGCTCTGCCATTACGCCTTGCTTTACTGTCAAAAAATGATTATAAAACGTCACTTGGCTAAAATCCTGCTGGCTGACAATCATGCCTGCTTTCGGCTCTGTCACTGCAAACACCAAGCGCGATACTCTGGCATGAATAATCGCTCCTAGACACATGGTGCAAGGCTCAAGCGTGACAAACAGTTCACAATCCGCTGGCAGACGGTAATTGTCAAAATATTGACACGCTCGCCTTATTGCCACTATTTCGGCGTGGGCAGTGGCATCATGACTTAAAATTGGTTGATTGTAGCCTTTGGCTATGATAATGCCTTGATGCACAATCACCGCACCCACTGGCACTTCTCCCCTCTCTGCGCCCTCGGCTGCAACGTCAAGCGCCGCTTGCATAAAGGTCTCATCGCTGTCACAAAAGCCGCTGTCACAACAGTCATGCTCACTTGCATTCATTATGATACCACCCAAACTACTGTGGCAACTGCCAATCTATCGGACTTTTGCCGTGCGCTATCAGATAATCATTGGCTTTGGAAAAAGGACGCGTGCCAAAAAAACCACCCCGATTGGCACCAAGCGGTGATGGATGCGTGCCTGTAATGATTAAATGCTTAGATGTATCGATAAAACGGCCTTTTTTCTGTGCGTAACTCCCCCATAGGATAAAGACACAGTGCTCGCAGTGCTGATTGACAGCCTCAATCACCGCATCAGTGAACGTTTCCCAGCCAATACGCTGATGACTGCCCGCCTGCCCTGCTTCTACAGATAGCATACTGTTGAGTAGCAGCACCCCTTGGGTTGCCCAATGGGTCAAATCGCCATGTTTTGACGGGGCGATACCCAAATCGGCGGCGAGCTCTCGTAAAATATTTTGTAGACTCGGCGGTTTGGGAATGGCTTTGGGCACGGAAAAGGATAACCCCATCGCTTGTCCCGCACCATGGTACGGGTCTTGACCCAAAATCACGACTTTCACCTGCGACAAAGGCGTCAAATTAAACGCATTGAACATCTGACTACCCGAGGGATAAATCACTTTTTGCGCATGATATTGATCTCGCAAAAACTGGCGAATGTTATCCATATTGCTGCTCGTTAATTCTGTCGCCAAGGCGTGCTTCCAATCGTCCGGCATTTTGACATTGGCTAAAATTTGTTGTTGTTCAGGCGTTAATGTTTTCATGGTTTATCTGCTATCAAAAAATTATAAAAAAAGCCAAAGAATCTCTTGGCTTTATTGTAGCAAATAATTGTCGTCAATAACTGCAACACTTCATGCTGGCTATTTTAGACTGATTATTCTGTGAAGGTTTGACGCAGGGTAAAATCGTCTAATTTGACCGCTTCACGGCTGATTTTTTGGGTGGGTGGAATCACTTGCGCTTCGCCTGTCACTACCGCTTTACCGTCTTGATTGGTCACTTGGCAATCTAACACCACCCATTTTTTGCTATCGTCTTTACTTTTCACCGTCAAGGTCGCGGTTAAAGTATCATCGATATGCACAGGACGACGGAACGACAAGCTTTGGTTCAGATAAATTGTCCCCAAGCCTGGGAATTTGGTGCCAATCAAGGCTGATAATAGACCGGCTGTCCACATACCATGCGCAATCACGCCTTTAAACTGGCTTTGCTCGGCATACTCATTATCGAGATGCGCAGGGTTGTAGTCATGGGTAACAAGCGCAAATGCTTTGACATCATCTGCGGTCACTTGGCGGGTCATGCTGGCAGTTTGCCCGATAGTTAATTCATCATAGGTAAAATTACTAAAGGTTGTCATTGTCCGTCCTTTTGTTCTTGTTGATTAACTTCATAAAAAACCAAGATTAAAAAATCGTTTTAATGATTTGACTATAGCATAAATTTTGCAAATGTTTATGACAATGACTATGCATTCATGAATCCTTCTGACTTTAACAATTACAAATTTTTTATCTTTTTGCTTGACTTGATGAACTGCTAATAAAATCAAGCGTCTAGGATTTTTGCAGAAAAATAGGCAAAAAATTGAAAAAAATACAAGCTAGAATTACAAATTTTTTTAGGCTATATTGTGCGAAATAATAAAACAACCCCTAGATATAGTAGTTTTTTGCAAAACCTTGCAATAATACGGCAATGACTTTGCGATGCTACATACGTGATGTGGCTTCGGCTCAAAAGCGGTCGTTAACAGCGGCACACACACTCACTATACTTTCGGTTAGCTGTTTTACTTGGCATTTTTATCTCACCACCTCTCACTCAGCGCCTTTTTAATACATACAGATATGACGTTGATAAACAGGTAAAAAAAGGAACGTATTATGACTCGTACTGAAGATATCCTCGTGCAAAAACGCGACGGGCGTTTGGAAAAAATTGATTTGGATAAGATTCACCGAGTCATCGAGTGGGCAGCAGAAGGGCTTGATAATGTGTCTGTTTCGCAAGTAGAAATCAGCTCACATATCCAGTTTTATGACAAAATCACCACCAAAAGCATCCATGAAACCATCATTAAATCAGCCGCGGATTTAATTTCTGCAGCAACACCTGATTATCAATATTTGGCAGCGCGATTGGCAATTTTTCATTTACGCAAAATCGCGTTTGGTCAGTTTGAGCCGCCGCATTTGTTTGACCATGTCACCAAACTGACCCAAGAAGGTCGTTACGATGCCCATATTTTGCAAGACTTTAGCAAAGAAGAATTTGATATACTCAATGACTATATTGACCACAACCGTGATTTGAGCTTTGCGTATGCCGCCGTCAAACAAATGGAAGGCAAATATTTGGTGCAAGACCGCGTCAGCAAACAAGTCTTTGAAAGCCCACAATTTTTGTACATGCTCGTCGGCATGTGTCTGTTTGCCAGTTACGACAAACAATATGAAAAGGCTGCGCGATTAGATTATATCAAGCGCTTTTATGACGCCACGTCCACTTTCAAAATCTCACTGCCAACGCCAATCATGTCGGGCGTGCGTACCCCATCGCGTCAGTTTAGCTCATGCGTACTCATTGAATGTGATGATAGCTTAGACAGTATCAATGCCACCACCAGTGCCATCGTGCGGTATGTGTCACAGCGTGCCGGTATTGGTGTCAATGCGGGTCGTATTCGCGCATTAGGTAGTCCAATTCGTGGCGGTGAAGCGCAGCACACCGGCTGTATTCCTTTTTACAAACTATTCCAAACTGCTGTCAAATGCTGCTCACAAGGCGGCGTGCGCGGGGGTGCAGCGACCTTGTTCTACCCGATTTGGCATCTAGAAGTGGAAAATCTGCTGGTGCTCAAAAACAACCGCGGCGTGGAAGACAACCGTGTTCGCCACATGGATTATGGCGTGCAAATCAATAAAACCATCTATCAACGTTTGATTAAAAATCAAAACGTGACCCTGTTTTCACCATCGGATGTGCCAGGTTTGTACGATGCTTTCTTTGCCGATCAAGCCGAGTTTGAGCGTTTGTATCAGCAATATGAGCAAGATGCATCCATTCGCAAACGCAGTGTGCCCGCGCAAGAGTTGTTTAGCTTGATGATGCAAGAGCGTGCCAGCACGGGTCGTATCTATGTGCAAAACGTTGACCATTGCAACACCCACAGTCCGTTTGACCCAAGTGTCGCGCCAATTCGCCAATCCAACCTATGTATGGAAATCGCGCTACCGACCCAACCGCTTGACAACATCAATGATGAAAGCGGTGAAATCGCCCTTTGTACGCTATCAGGCATTAACTTGGGTGAAATCAACCAATTAGAAGACATCAAAGAGCCCGCGGAACTGATCGTGCGTGCGCTAGATGCCTTGCTTGACTACCAAGACTACCCGGTCATCGCTGCTAAAAATGGTTCTATGAAACGCCGCACGCTGGGTATTGGTGTCATCAACTATGCCTATTATCTTGCCAAAAACGGTACCAAATATTCAGATCCTACGGCGCTCGGTTTAACCCATCGCACTTTTGAAGCCTTACAGTATTATCTGTTGGTGGCGTCCAATAAACTGGCTAAAGAGCAAGGGGCGTGTCCTGCATTTGGCGATACCACGTATTCACAAGGTATTTTACCGATTGATACGTATAAAGCAGACATTGATGCGATTTGTAATGAGCCGCTACAACTCGACTGGGAAGCACTGCGTCACGATATCAAAACCCACGGTCTTCGCAACTCAACCTTGACTGCCTTGATGCCATCAGAAACCTCTAGCCAGATTGCTAACGCAACTAATGGCATTGAGCCACCTCGCGGTCTGGTATCTGTCAAAGCATCAAAAGACGGTATTTTAAAACAAGTGGTGCCTGAGATTGATAAGCTCAAAGATCAATACGAGCTATTATGGCAAATGCCAAATAACAAAGGTTACTTGAGTCTTGTGGCGATTATGCAAAAATTCATTGACCAAAGTATCTCAGCCAATACCAACTACGACCCAACCAAGTTTGAAGATAGTCGTGTCCCGATGAAGGTGATGATTCAAGACTTGTTGATGGCGTATAAAT
>ERZ500990.70-NODE-70-length-35414-cov-7.019938_pt1 | contig 35414 bp, 30 predicted proteins | sample MGYA00248876_ERZ500990 | MGnify/ENA primary metagenome ERZ500990 (study PRJEB25958, sample SAMN03398517) | human skin metagenome | study: EMG produced TPA metagenomics assembly of the Human Skin Microbiome Metagenome (human skin metagenome) data set.
TAAAACTAACACAATTTTAGTGATTAAAGTATTAGATTTATGACAAAATTTTGTCAAAATCGCGCGCGTGATGCGCAATAATAACCGGTGAAAATCGCAATCAAACGTAAAATCGGCTACAATATGCCATCTTTTTTATTCTTTCTTTTATCGGTTATCAAGCCTCGCTACTTTTAAGTCAAATACTATGTCACTACATTCTGAAATCGCCAAACGCCGCACTTTTGCTATTATCTCGCACCCCGATGCCGGTAAAACCACCATGACCGAAAAATTACTGCTGTGGGGGCAAGCAATTCAGCGCGCAGGTGAAGTCAAATCACGCAAAACCGACAAACACGCGACATCTGACTGGATGAGCATGGAGCAAGAGCGTGGTATCTCGATTACCACTTCTGTGATGCAGTTTCCCTATGCCGACAACATGGTCAATCTGCTAGACACCCCAGGTCACGCCGACTTTTCAGAAGATACCTATCGTACCTTAACCGCGGTGGACAGCGCACTGATGGTGATTGATGGGGCAAAAGGGGTCGAAGAACGAACTATCAAGCTGATGGAAGTATGTCGGATGCGTGACACGCCGATTATCTCGTTTGTCAACAAGCTTGACCGCGAAATCCGTGATCCGTTATCACTGCTTGATGAAATTGAAAACGTCCTAAAAATCCAATGTGTGCCGATGACGTGGCCGATTGGTACAGGTCAGCATTTTGTTGGGGTGTATAACATCAGCGAAGATAAAACCTATTTTTATCAAAAAGGTCATGGTACTGAGATTGTCGAGATTGAGAGCCGTGATGGCTATGACTATCCAGATGTCCGCGAGAGAATCGGTGAAATTGCCTTCCGTGAATTTGAAGAAAGCCTAGAGCTTGCAAAAATGGCACATGAAGATTGGGATGTCGATGAATTTTTGACCGGTAAACAAACGCCTGTGCTATTTGGTACGGCGTTGGGTAACTTTGGCATTAACATGGTGCTTGATGTACTCACCCAATACGCCCCAGCGCCTAAAGACCATGACACAGTCGAACGCACCGTCAAAGCCGATGAAGAAAAATTCTCCGGCTTTGTCTTTAAAATTCAAGCCAACATGGACCCAAAACACCGTGACCGTATTGCCTTTATGCGGGTGTGTTCAGGCAAGTACGAAAAAGGCATGAAAATGAAACATGTGCGCTTGGGCAAAGAAGTACGCATTTCAGATGCCTTGACGTTTTTGGCAGGTGACCGCGAAGCGCTAGAAGAAGCGTATTCGGGCGATATCATCGGCTTACATAATCACGGCACCATCCAAATTGGCGATAGCTTTACCGAAGGCGAAACTTTAAACTTCACAGGCATTCCCCACTTTGCGCCAGAATTGTTTCGCCGTGTGGTACTCAAAGACCCACTAAAATCCAAACAACTGCAAAAAGGTCTACAGCAGCTATCAGAAGAAGGCGCCACCCAAGTATTTATGCCGCAAATCAACAATGATTTGATTTTGGGCGCGGTAGGGGTGTTACAGTTTGAAGTGGTCGCGCATCGGCTACTTGAAGAATATAAAGTGCAATGTACCTTTGAGCCTGTGTCGATTGCGACGGTGCGCTGGGTGCATTGTGATGATAAAGTGGCGTTTGAGAAGTTTAAGAAAAAAGCCCACGACCAGTTATCTGTCGATGGCGGTGGCTATTTGACCTATCTTGCCCCAAGCCGGGTTAATCTTAAATTGATGGAAGAACGTTATCCAGAAATTACCTTTAGCGCCACCCGTGAGCATTGATAACGTGATGAGCATTGATACATTGATACATTGATACATTCATCACCATAACCGCAGAAAAGCTGACAAACCCTGTCAGCTTATTTTCAACCGTAAAAGGATTTTACCCAATTTACCAAACGATAACCCAATGAGGGCAAATAATAAATATTGGTAACCTAATTACTTTAGTAAACCGCTTAAATTTTGGCTACAATAAAACCATTAGCGATAACTATTAATTTAAAACTTTAACAACTACAACAAAAGTGAGGATACTATGCAATTCCCAAATGGTGTAACCAAATCAAACCTTATTAAACTTGGCGTACTTGGTGCCGCTTACTATATGTTAAAAGGTCGTAATAAAACCCAGCCAACTATTGAAAACAAGGCAAATAATCCAGCACCGGTTGACAATGAGCCTGCTGACAATGCTGCGGCAAATTCAAATGGCACGAAACCTACTAAGACTACCGCATTTACCATGGGTAAAGAGCTAGCTGCTAAAGTATTGGGTAAAAAATTCTAATAATTATCGAATACTTATCAAATTACGTTATTATATAACAGTTATTTACTATAACGGCATTTGAAAACAGCCCATTAGTCCACCATTAAACGGGTATCGACTGATGGGTTTTTTTATGGCAATACTGTTAAAAGCTAAGGTTTAAAAACTAAGGCAGGGAAAGGAAAGGTATGAGCATATCGAGGGTGATTAAACTAGGGGTTGCTGCGACAGCTTTATTGTTGCTACCTAGACGCAGTAGTCCACGGGCTGATAAAGTTACCAAGTCGCCTAAAAGTCTATCCGCTAAAAGCACAGTTGAGCCGCCTATCAATAAAAATACTGAGCAAGATAACCATAACTAAAACAATGGCTAAAATTTTTATGTAAAGCTATGTGCTGATAACAAATAAAGGATAAATACATGACGTGCGTGGGCTGCACCGCAATTGACGGTGCCTTACAGCGAGCTAAACGGCAATGTCAAACCACAGTATTTGAAATGATATGACTATGATAAATGATACGGCTTGCTCGTTTGATTTGCCATTAATTGATACGCATACCCATTTTGATGTGGATAGCTTCGATCATGACCGCGAAATCCAATCACAATTGGCATGGCATAATGGCGTTCATCATTTGGTTTTGATAGGTTTTTTAGCAAAGTATTTTGCACAAATGGTGGCGTGCCAACAGCAAATGCAAGGCTATGGACAGCAAGGCAAAGCCACACCTTTGGCGCATTTAGCCTTTGGTTTGCATCCTTTTTATATCACTGAGCATAAAGATAGCGATTTACAGCGGCTAGAGCAGTTTATTCAGCAATATTCACCCATTGCGATTGGGGAAATCGGGCTTGATACTTTTACTGCGCCGATGAAAACTGCGGAGAATTACGCTAGGCAGCAAGATTTTTTTGGTCAGCAGCTTGAATTGGCAAAACACTATCAACTGCCAGCGCTGCTACATATTCGCCGCGCACATGGCGATGTGATTAAGATGTTAAAAGCACAAAAATTCACCCAAGGGGGGATTGCCCATAGTTTTAGTGGCGGCATCCAAGAAGCCAAAGCGCTGGTCAATCTGGGCTTTAAAATCGGTATCACCGGGCAAGTGACCAATCCGAATGCCAAAAAACTGCGCCACACCCTTACAGAACTTGTCAAAACCGTTGGGCTTGATGCTATTGTGATTGAGACGGACTGCCCAGACTTTACGCCGCTGCCCTGTCATGGGACGCACGGTAGGCGCAATGTACCTGCCAATCTGCCGTATGTGTTGACAGCGTTATCAGACTTATTAAAAAAAGATCAATCACGGCTCGCCGAACAGTTGTGGCAAAATAGCTGCGCTGCGCTGCAAGTCAGCTGGGAGTATCCTATCCCAAACAAATTGAATATAAACCCTGACCAAGATTAAGATAAACCATGACAATGACAGCCGAAATGACGCCTGATATGACATTAACTGATGCCCAATACGAACGCCGTTTTGCGGGTACCCAAAAACTGTATGGCGCCGCGCAATTTAGTAAGTTTGAGAATTTGCATGCGTATGTGGTGGGCGTGGGCGGGGTGGGCTCGTGGGCAGCTGAGGGACTGGCTCGTACAGGTGTGGGCGAGATGACATTAATTGACATGGATGTGCTAGTAGCTTCCAATGTCAATCGACAATTACCCGCTACCGATAGCAATTTTGGTAAAAGCAAAATTGAAGCCATGGCAGCACGTATCAAAGAAATCAATCCCCATATCAAATTACATTTGATTGACGATTTTTTGGGCAAAGATAACGTACAATTGTTAATACCTAATCGTGCTTTGCAATCACAGCTTAAACAGTCAGGTAAACAGCTTGTGGTATTAGATTGTGTCGATGATATGAATGCCAAGCTTGCGCTTGCGCTGCATTGTCGATTTAATAAATTAAAGTTAATTATGGCGGGCGGGGCAGGTGGCAAGACGGATCCGACCCAAATTCAGGTGGCAGATCTTAAGGATACTTACCAAGATCCGCTACTGGCTAAAGTCAGACAGCGACTTCGTCAAGATTATGGCATCAATCGTGCGATGAAAGAAAAATTCGGTATTCGTTGTGTTTTTTCATCACAGCCGCCGATTGTTGATAAGTCTTGTCAAGCAGGTGGTTTGCATTGTGGCGGCTATGGATCGGCCGTTGCAGTGACCTCAGTGGTGGGGATGATGTTGGTTGCTGAAGCGTTAAAATAACCTCAGCGTTTAATTTTTATCACGTAGTAGGACGGTGTTAATGAGATGATATCATATCCTATAGCAAGCAATGAAAAACAGCGTCTAGCGGTATTGGATGAGTACCATATTATCCAAACAAATACAGAAGCCGAATTTGAGCGTATTAGCGCATTGGCTAAGGCGTTTTTTGGTACTAAGATTGTCGCTATTACTTTTTTGGATGCTGATATCCAGTTTTTTAAGTCAAGAATTGGGCTAGAAGCGCACTCAACCAGCCGTGATGTTGCTTTTTGCAATTACACCATTACACAAAACGACACCTTTGTCACGCTTGATACTCACCAAGATGCACGATTTAAACACAATCCTTTGGTCACCGGTTACCCTTATATTCGGTTTTATGCTGGTGCACCCATCGTAGTTCACGATAGTCAAGGTAGGGAATTTGCTTTGGGTGCGCTGTGTGTGATTGACGACCAGCCGCATCAAGATTTTGATGCCCATCAACAACGCGTGCTAGCAGATTTGGCAGCGATGGTGAGTGATACCTTAAAATTACGGCAGCAGCGTTACCAAGCTGAGCGCGCCGATGAGGTAAAGACCGCATTTTTGGCCAATATGAGCCATGAAATTCGCACGCCGATGAATGGTATCATGGGCATACTTGAATTGCTTGAGCAAACGCCGCTTGATACGCAGCAGCAACACTATATCAAATCGATTAAAACATCCAATGAGCATCTGCTGACCATCGTCAATGATATTTTGGATTTATCCAAAGTGGAATCAGGTAAGATACGTTTTGAGAGTATCCCCGTTGATTTAGCACAGCTATGCCAAGACGTGTATCAATGCTTTTTAGCCACTGCAAAAGACAACAGCGTGGAACTAACCTTCGATTACCCTGACAACTTGCCCAAATATGTCAACACCGATCCTGTGCGGGTGCGACAGATTTTAATGAATCTAGTCAATAACGCCATCAAATTTACCCCAAAGCAGGGTAAAGTAACCATTCAAGCCATGAATGGCGGCGATAAGCATCAAATTAAATTCAATGTGATTGATACGGGCGTTGGCATCAAGCCTGAATCATTGGCAGTGATTTTTGATGCCTATAATCAAGCTGATAAGTTTACCCATCGTTTATATGGGGGTACAGGGCTAGGGCTATCTGTGTGCAAAGCGTTGGCAGAAGGGATGGGCGGCACGATTAAGGTAACCAGTGAAAAAAATAAAGGCTCGACCTTTACCCTATCTCTACCAATGATAGCAACTGATGAAATCAGCTATCAGCAGTGGCACCAAAGTCATGATGAAACCACAATACAACCGCTAGAACGTCTGCCTGCCCATGTTCTGCTAGCAGAAGACAATGAGCTAAATGCCATGGTCGCGGTCAAAAGCCTAAAAAAATATGGCTATGAAGTTACTCGAGCCAAAGATGGGTTAGAGGCCGTCAATTTTTATAAAGCTGACCCTAGCAAATATCACATCATTTTGATGGATCATCAAATGCCCATCATGGATGGGGTGGAAGCCACCAAGATGCTCAAACAATCGTTCAATCAGTTGCCGCCTATCATTGCCGTGACGGCACACGCCATGCATGGGGACAAAGAAGTATATCTTAACGCGGGTATGCAAGATTACTGTACCAAGCCCTATAAGCCTGAAGCGCTTGATGTGATGATTCAGCGCTGGCTGCATCATGTCGCCAACACGATTTAAGAGATATTAATCACAAAATTTGCTTGCATTTGCGCAAACAATTGCTTACGGTAAAACCCTACCACAGTTTGTGGTAGGGTTTTATTTTTGTTGAAGTATTTTTGCTTGGTCATGGCTAAAAATGGCTTTGGTGACAGTGTTTTATAGAATTAAGAGCTAAAAAAACGCCTATGGGAAATTTTATTTTTTTACAAATTTTTGCAGCCGTCTGTGCCTTGTCCATCATTACCACGCTATTTAACAAGCGGATTTTGGACTTTCCACAAGCCATTGGGGTGCCAATTGTGTCCGCGGTACTGGTTTTTATTTTGCAGTGGAGCGCAAGCCTGCTCAATGGCAACGAGTTTATTACCATCAATATCACCAGTATCCAAAATGCGGTGCGTGATATCGATTTTTACGATTTTTTAATCAATGGGGTGATTTGTTTTATTTTGACGGCATCGGCGCTGACATTTAAGGTATCTGATCTGAAAAACTATTGGAAACCGATTGGGATTTTGGCAAGTATCGCATTGGCACTGTGTGCGCTGTTTTTTGCAAGCCTTATGTTTGGCTTTCAGTGGCTCACAGGGGCAAATATCCCGTTTGCTGTATTGCTGTTATTGGGCGCGGCACTGGGCGCAACTGACCCGATTGGCATCAAAGGCGTGCTTAGCTCTATCAAAGCGCCGCGCCATTTGATGATTAAGCTAGAAGGCGAATCGCTGTTCAATGATGCGGTGTGTATTGCGCTGTTTATGACTATTTTGCATGGTCTGCAAGGCAATGGCTTTAGCATTGTGACCACAGTAGAAGTGTTGTTGTATGAAATCGTGGTCGCAGGGATTATTGGTTGGTTTTTTGGGCAGATGACGCTGCGTGTTTTAAGCGGTAAACACGAAATGGAGTCACTGATTTTGACCACAGCATTTTTGGCGTGTGGGTCGTATTTAGTGGCATTGTATGCGCATGCTTCCGCGCCGATTGCTTGTGTGGTCGGTGGCTTGATTGTTGGTAACCGTTGGCACCAGATTTTAGACGAAGGTGAAATCACCTATGTGAATCACTTTTGGCACGCCATTGAGGGGATTATCAATTCATTCTTATTCACCCTTATCGGTTTGGAGCTATTTATTTTAGAGCTGAATACCTCGTTGATTTTGGGCGGTGTGGTGGCATTTATTTGTCTGCACTTATCCCGTTTTTTGGCAAATTTTGCGTCATTTAGCCTGTTATCTGATGTCCGAAAAACCAGTTATAACGGCAGTTTGACGATTTTATCGTGGGGCGGGGTACGCGGGGCGATTTCTTTGGCGTTGATTTTATCGGTTTCTAACGTGCCTGAATTGCAGCCTTATAGCAGCTTTTTGGTGGGTTATACCTTTATCGTGGTATTGATGTCGGGCGTGGTATGTGGTCTTGGGCTACCTGCGGTGATGAATGCGTTTTATCATAACCCTAACGAACCCAAAACGGGTTTTGCAGGGTGGTATCAAAGGCTAGTTAAACGCTTTAATCGCAAAGGCTACCAGTATGTGCTCAGCGAGGATGAGCAGGGTAATGAAGTGATTACCCGTTACCAGCCGCCGCCTGTGGTGATTCAAGAGACGCCTAGTAGTGTCGGTATGGCGTTGCCACTGCCAAAAGTGATTGATAAAGATGGGCATGATGAATTGGCCCATCCCAATGGTTTTTAACTGTTACTACCACAAAAAAAGACCTAGCAAATGGCTAGGTTTTTTTTATAGCATTAGATGATTAGATGGCTGCGCGCAAAATCCGCTCAGACACTGCCAAATCATTGCTACGATGTTCACCAAGTTTGACCATATTATGTTCTTCTAATTGGCTTAAAATTGGCGCGATTGCAGACGCATCAAGGTCGGCATCTGACAATCTCACTGGTAAGCCAAGCTCGCGGAAAAAGTTTTCGGTGTTAACAATCGCTTGTTCGATTTTATCCTCATCGCTACCTTCAGTGATATGCCAAACGTTTTTGGCGTACTGTAGCAGCTTGTCTTTTTTGCTATCTTTGAGCTCACGCATCACCCCAGGCAACACAATGGTCAAGGTGCGGGCGTGGTCAATGCCGTGTAGGGACGTGAGTTCATGCCCAATCATATGGGTGGTCCAGTCTTGTGGTACGCCAGTGCCAATGAGACCATTGAGTGCCATTGTCGCTGTCCACATGATGTTCTTACGCGTTTCCATGTCGTTAGGGTTGGCTTTGACGGCACGGCCTTCTTCAATCAAGATTTTGAGCAGACTTTCAGAGAAACTATCTTGGACTTTGGCATTGACTGGGTAAGTCAGATACTGCTCCATCACATGCACAAACGCATCGCCTACACCATTCATCACTTGACGCTCAGGTAGCGTTAAGGTTTTGGCAGGGTCAAGAATCGAAAACTGCGGGAATACTAGCGGATTACCAAAAGGCAATTTGGCATGACGCTCGCTATGATTGATAACGCCGCCTGAATTCATCTCTGAACCTGTTGCAGGAATGGTGAGTACAGTACCGAGCGGTAGCGCATTTTGAATATCACGGGTATATCCTTTTAATGCTTCCCACGCTTTTTCATGGTCTTTGTCGTCATCTAAGGTGGCAGTCAATGCAACAAATTTGGTGCCATCAAGTACTGAGCCACCACCGACAGCGAGCAAAAAGTCAATGTTGTTGGCATGTACCATATCGACGGCTTTCATCAAGGTATTAAATTCTGGATTTGGCTCAATACCGCCAAATTCAAAGATTTCACGCTGTTTACCTTGTAGCGCGGTTTTGACCTCATCGAGTGTGCCGGTTTTTTTGGCAGAGCTACCACCATAGGTGATAAGTACGCGGGCATTATCAGGGACAAGATTGGCGAGTTCTTTGATTTGACCTTCGCCAAATACGATACGCACAGGGTTGTAATATTGGAAATTATTCATGCCGATCCTTAAGAATTTGTTATTGTTAATACATTGCCACTTGTAAAAATGCACCATGGCACTTATTAAGTAAACGTTACGCTCAAACACAGCGCTATCATAGAATAAAATAGTGAAAGCAATTGCAATAATTTGTCTAAAAAACTCGCAAATGCTTTTTAAAAACAGATGCTTTTTAAAAACAAATGTTTTTTAAAACAAATGCTTGCTAAAACCTAGTCTTTGCGCAAGTTTCTAATAGCAGATTAACCTGTGAAAATTACGCTGTGACGACGTTTGCTAGCAACGTATATAAGTCTAAAACCCTTATAAACAAGGATGCTGCAACAATTTTTTTATCAAGTTTGTTATGACTTGAAGCTAGCAGCGTCCAATAACTCAACGAAAGATGAATCAACAATCCCGAGGAATGTATGTCTTACTCCGCTCTTTTATCACCGATTAACGTGGGCGCGATGCGCTTGCCAAACCGCGTCTTTATGGCGCCATTGACCCGTCTGCGTAGTGCTGATTTGCCAAATGGAACAAAAAATATTGGTGGCTTGCCAACGCCACTCATGGCAACCTATTATACCCAGCGCGCTAGCAGTGGTTTGATTATCACAGAAGCCACGGATATCTCAGCCGATGCCAAAGGCTACGCAGGTGCGCCCGGTGTTTTTAGTGATGCACAAATTGCAGGCTGGAAAATGATTGCTGATAGCGTACACCAAGCAGGCGGTCATATCGCTATGCAGCTATGGCACACAGGGGTAGTATCGCATTATAGCTTGCGCCCACAAGGTCAGCCGCCTGTATCAGCATCAACCGTGGATTTGGGTGATGCGGTACGCACCTCGTTAAAAGATGACGAAGGCAAAGTATACCGTGTGACTGCCACGCCAGCGCGTGAGATGACCACCGCAGAAATCAAACAAACCGTCGATGATTTTGTCAGCGCCGCGCGTAATGCGATTGAAGCGGGCATGGATGTTATTGAAATCCACGGTGCACACGGCTATTTGATTCATCAATTCTTGTATGAGAGCGTCAACCAACGCAGCGATGAATACGGTGGTAGCTTAGAGAACCGTATGCGCTTTTTGAAAGAAATTCTAACTGCAGTCACTCGCGCGATTGGCAGTGACAAAGTGGGTATCCGTATCTCGCCACTGGGCCAATTCAATGGTGTGGATGCCGGTAGCGAAGACGATGCGTTAGCAATCATCAAACTGATTGATAGCTTTAACCTAGCCTATTTACATATTTCTGAGCCAGACTGGGCAGGTGGAAAACCCTTTACCGCAGAATTCCGTCGCCAAATTCGTGATACTTATCACGGCGTGCTTATCGGTGCTGGTGGCTATACGGCAGAAAAAGCAGACGCGCTAATTCGTGATGGCTTAATTGATGCCGCCGCATTTGGTCGCAGTTATATCGCAAATCCAGATTTGGTTGAGCGTTTTCAGCAAAATGCGCCGCTTAATAAAGCGAACTCAGCCACTTTTTATGGTGGCGATGAAGAAGGCTATACCGATTATCCTGCGTTAGCCCAATAATCGTACTAGCGAAAATAATCCTATTAGCGAATATGAAAACCCCAATCGTGTGATGACATGAGCGGGGTTTTTTATTGGGCTAATAACACAAACAAATTTTTTACTAAACTTATCGTGAAAGGTCTGCATTATGTGACAGTACGCAGTCCATATGGCGACCAGCGAGTTGAGTTTTGCGCGTATTGATTGTGTGATTAGCCAAAACTTGAAAATACCACCATCAATACTGGTGAGATGATATTGACCAAAAACCCAAAGCTCATGGCAAGCGGGACCACTTCATTTCCCCCTGAGCTTTGGATGATAGGCAAGGTAAAATCCATAGTAGTCACCCCGCCCAAACCCACCGCCGTGGTTGGGTATTTGCCAATCAGCATAGGGATAAACAGTAGCGCCGTGAACTCACGTAACAAATCATTGAGCAATGCCACACTTCCCCAAACTGCGCCATACGCATCAGTCATGATAATTCCCGACAACGAATACCAGCCATAGCCAGAGGATAGCGCTAAGCCTTGGGTGAAGGTCACATCAGGCATTATCAGTGCGTACACTAAACCACCGACTGCCACACTGAGACAAAAAATCACACAGGCTTGTACGCCGCGTTTGTTGACCAATACCTGCCGCAACGTCATCCCCGAATGCGACAACTGAAAACCCACCAACAAAATCAGCAAAATCAACAAGCCCTTGATGATGCCATCAATCGGCAAATCCGTTATTGGCAAAAATATTGGCAGCAATTTGCCCAGTACAAAACCCAACACAACACAGCACAACTGAACGAGACTTCCTGTGATGCTAAAACCTGCTTGGCTATGCGCATGGGGCAGGGCACGTTGCCAAGGATGCAGTCTGTCAAATATCAGCAAACTGATAAAACCTGCGCCTAGGGTACAAATCGCCAATACCGCCACATTGGTACCAATAAACCCAATCTGCGCGCCTAAGTCAGGAATTTGCGACAACGAAAGACCAATAAAGGTTAAAATCACAAACACCAAGTTGGTCAGTAGCTTGTCTACCAGCGGCATGAATCGTTGCGGTAATGGCAGCAAAAACCCGACCACCAAGGGGGTAAGAATCAGAACAAGGGTGATAAAGTTTTCTAACATACCGCGACGCTTCCAAACAGGGTTTAAACATAGGCTGACCCCAATATTTTGCAGTTAGCACTTGGTTTAAAAAATTAAAAGTGGCTATTGTACCCATAAATGCACCAAGTTGGCGAATATTTGCCATAATGCGTGATTTAAGCGTGCAATCAATTGTTTGGTAACACATTTGTAGTATGATTGAGCAAATAGTTGTGTAAGATAGGCACATCCAATCATCTTACGCGTTAGATGACTTTATTAGCCGTTAATTTTTTCAATTTGTAGGATTGTTATGAGACATTTTTATTTTGATATTGTCTTTACCACGATTGCGCTGGCAATTGCAGCGTGGTGGGGTTTTTCACATGGTGGTGTCAGTGCCATGCTCTCGGCGTTATTTATCACCTTGATTCTGGCAGTGATGGAGATTTCACTGTCGTTTGACAATGCCGTGGTTAATGCCTCGGTACTCAAAACCTGGGATAAGTTTTGGAAAATGATTTTCTTAACTGTGGGTATACTCATCGCGGTATTTGGTATGCGTCTGGTATTCCCGATTGTCATCGTCGCAGTGACTGCCGATATGGGCATGATGGATGTCATCAACATGGCGCTCAACAACCCGAAAGAATACTCTGCCAAACTGATGGAGCATCATGCAGAGATTGCCGCATTTGGTGGGATGTTCTTGTTGCTCGTCTTTTTAAACTTCATTTTTGATGAAAAAGAAGTGATGTGGTTTGAATGGCTAGAGCATAAATTGGCACGATTTGGCAAGGTCGATGCCATGAGCGTGTTTGTCGCCTTGGTACTACTAATGACCGCCTTATATTGGGTGGAAGACGCCAAAAAATCAGTGGTGTTAACCGCAGGGGTATTTGGTATTTTGATTTATCTAGCCACCAATGTGTTATCAAGCCTTTTAGAAGGGGCGAGTGATGATGATGAATCAACCACTGATGTGATTGAAGGCAAAGAAGTCGCTGGCGCGATTGCCAAAGGCGGTATTGCAGGTTTCTTGTATCTAGAAGTACTCGATGCGTCGTTTAGTTTTGATGGGGTGATTGGTGCGTTTGCCATTACCAATGACGTGATTATCATCATGCTAGGCCTTGCCATTGGTGCGATGTTTGTGCGCTCCATGACCATTTTCTTGGTAGAAAAAGGCACGCTCGATGAGTTTGTTTATCTAGAGCATGGCGCGCATTATGCGATTGGCGCGTTGGCGGTCATCATGCTATTGGCGACCGTGCATATCGAAGTGCCAGAAATCGTGACGGGTTTGATTGGGATTGCCTTTATCGTATGGGCAGTGATTAACTCTATCAGCTACCGTAAGCGCGAAGCAGCCTTGGCGAAACACTAAAAGACACTAAAGGTGAGATACTAAAGTTCATGCGTAACAGTAGCGGTATTTAGGATGCTGACTTGAGCTTAATATCCCTTAAGCTTTTGACACATAAATATAACAGCTTAATGTAGCCGAATGGTGGACAAATTCTATCACCAAAGGTATAGTTAAAACGTGGGTTTCGGCTCACGTTTTGTTTTTTTAGGCGATTTTTTATGGTGTTTGAGCCTTTTATTTTGGGCGATTTTAGTCTGGGCGCGCTTTTGTTCTAGGCACTTGTAGTCTGAGCGTGAAAGGCGCAGCGCATGACAACGGACATCGATTTTCTTATTTGATTTCAAAAATTTATTACAAAGGATAAAACAATGGCAATTAGCTTAACCAAAGGTGGTAATGTTAATTTATCAAAGGAAGCACCGAATTTAACCAACATGGCCGTTGGTCTTGGCTGGAACCCACGTGCCACTGACGGGCAAGCCTTTGACTTAGACGCGGTCGCGTTTTTGGTCAATGAATCGGGTAAAGTACGGGCAGATGCAGATTTTATTTTCTTTAACAACCTAAAATCATCCGATGGCTCAGTAGAGCATACGGGTGATAACCGCACCGGTGAAGGCGATGGCGATGATGAAGTCATCAAAGTAGATTTAACTAAAGTCCCAGCGGATGTAAGCAAAGTGGTATTTTGTGCGGTGATTTATGATGGTCAAGCGCGTAACCAAAACTTTGGTCAAGTAGCAAACGCTTATATTCGCATCGTGAATACCCAAGGCGGCGCTGAAGTGGCTCGTTATGATTTGTCAGAAGACAGCAGCACCGAGACAGCAATGATTTTTGGTGAGCTTTATAAGAACAATGGCGAGTGGAAATTCCGCGCGGTTGGACAAGGTTTTGCTGGCGGTTTAGGGCCATTGGCTGCGTCATATGGCGTTGCTGTTTAGTTTTTTGGCTAAAATTTTTTTAACAATGGGGTGGCATCGGCTTGCCCCTTTTTTTCAGTATAACCGTTTGTTTAGCCCGAGCGTTTTTTCAGCCTAAGCGCTTTTTCAGCCTAAGCGCTTTTTGCAGCCTAAGGGCTTTTTCAAACTTAGCTACTTTTATCATCATTTTTGCCACCTAGTCTATAAGGATACATTAACCTATGGCAGCGACGTTTAGTATGATTGGGACGATTGAGCCATTTTTGCATTGTAATCTCAAAAAAGGCGATTCGATTTATTGCGAATCCAATGCCATGGTCATGATGGAGTCAAATCTTGAGCTCAAAGGTCAGATGCGTGGCGGCATCATGCAAGCTTTGATGCGCCGATTTGCCAATGACGAGTCGATTTTTCAACAGCAAATTGAAGCGGTCCATGGTGAGGGTGACTGCTTACTGGCGCCCACACTTGATGGCGATATGCAAATTTTAGACGTCGGTGCTAATCAGTATACGCTCAGTGACGGTGCCTTTGTGGCAGCAACTAATGGCGTTGATTTGCGTGCCAATATCCAGCGCAATTTAGGCGGCGCTGTATTTGGGGATACGGGTGGCTTTATGGTCATGCAAACACAAGGTCAAGGTCAGCTCGTGGTATCTGGGTTTGGTTCTTTGTTTGAGATTGATGTCACGCCTGATAAAGATGTGATTATTGATAATGGTCACGTGGTATGCTGGGATAGCCGACTGCAATATAGCCTGTCAATGGCGACCAGCCAGAAAAAAGGCTTTTTGGGCAATATCATCAATTCAGTCACGAGCGGCGAAGGCATGGTGCTAAAGTTCTCAGGTCAAGGCAAAGTAGTGATTTGCTCGCGCAACCGTGATACTTACCAAGGCTGGATTCAAAGTTTACTGGGGTCAAACTCAGGCGGACGCGGTGGCAATGAAGGTATTTTGGGCGGTTTGTTATAGTCAGTTTGTGCTAAACCGTTATTAACCTGTTAAAACATAGCTAGATAGAATAGTAAAAAAATAAAATAAGGAAACCAACATGGCAGTGAATTTATCGAAAGGTCAAAAAATCTCGTTAGAAAAAGAAGCAGGTGGGGCACTTAGCCAAATCAAAATGGGTCTGGGTTGGGATGTCGGTGCCGCGCCGCAAAAATCAGGTGGATTTTTGGGTGGCTTGTTCGGCGGTGGCGGCAGTGGCGGCGGCAGCATTGACTTGGATGCGTCGTGTATCATGCTTGATGCCAACAAACAAATGGTGGATGCGATTTGGTTTGGACAATTGCAGTCAAAAGACAGTAGCATACAACACACAGGCGATAACCGCACGGGTGCTGGCGATGGTGATGACGAAGTGATTAATGTCAATTTATCTCGTATCCCTGACCATGTGCAAGCCTTGGTTTTTACTGTCAATAGCTTTACGGGTCAAACTTTTGCCACGGTCAATAATGCGTTTTGTCGTTTGGTGAATGCCAGCAATAACAGTGAAGTTGCCCGTTATGATTTGTCAGCCCAAGGCAGTCATACCGCGCTGATTTTGGCAAAAATTTATCGTCATAACGGTGAGTGGAAAATGCATGCCATTGGTGAAACCGCGTCAGGTCGTACCTTTCATGATTTGATGCCTGCGATTTTACCGCATGTGTAACCGCGCTTTTTAATGTGAAGCCATAAAGAAAGCCCTGTGACATACAGGGTTTTTTATTTTGACGACTATTTTTGATAAGTTTGTGTGGATTTTGCGTTGGTGGGTTTTGCATACGGTGTGGGTTTGCTAAAATAGCGACGATTTAGTTTTTATAGCGTTTAATTTTAAATCACTTTCTTACAATCAGTTTTTCAAAGTCGCTTTTTTTTAAGTCATTTTTTTTCAATTCACTTTTTTAAAAGCACTTTAGCGACTCAAATAATTTTTTGACAATAACCCACTGCTACAAAGGAATCCAACACCATGCCATTTAATCGTTTACAGCCGATGTTGATAGCAAGCTTGCTGCCGCTGCTGGTTTTTACTTGGTTTAGCCGTGACTACATTGGGCAGATTGATTTTTGGTTGTTGTGGCTAGTGGCGATGACCTTGGTCGGGTTGCCATTGGTGTTTGCAGAGATTGGTTTGGCGCATCGTAGTGGTACGTCACCGCTGGTCGGTCTGCCCATGTTGACCCGTGAAGCTGACGTGTCAACGGTTTGGCGCGGGTTTGGTTGGCTGACGATTGTGCTGCTGATGGCGGTTGTGGGGCATTTACTAGCAAGTAGTGGCGAGATTATCCATCCGCTAGTAAGCAATATTGCTTTGCCTGCCTTGCTAGCCATCATGGTGCTGATAGTAATTGGTTTGAGTTTTATCAAGCATTTGGCAGGTTGGTTGGCGGTCGGTTTTGCCGTTGCCGCGTTGGTGGTCAATGTCATGCAGGGTGGGTTTGTGGCGTGGCAGATGACAGCCACGTCCTTGACGGAGTGGGCAGGGGCGGTCGTGTTGGCGCTAGTCTGTGTTGGCGCAGGTACGGGACTATACTGGCATGCGCGCACCCACCAAATGCTCACGATGAACACTACGGCGACAGATCAAGCACGCGAATCCGCGAGTCGCTATGTATTACCGGTGTGGAGTTTTCAGTTACTAGCGGGTGCGCTGATTGCCATGACTTTATCGCCAAACAGCGCGATGGCGGCAGTATTGAATGCATTGGCGATGCTGGCAGGGGCGGCGTATTTACTGCATATCTTGACCCATCAAGTGTCACTACGCTTGCAACAACAGCAATTTAATTTTTTGGCATTGGTGGTATTGGCAGTGCTTAGTCTTGCGCTAGCCATGGTGCCAACCGCTTGGCTTAATCAGCTGATTATTGTAATAAGTTTAGTCACGGCGGTATGGCTAGCCGTATTTGCAGGCTGGCAAATGAAAATCAGCCATCTGCGCAAATCATTGAATTTTAGCTCGGAAGGCTTATATAACCTTTGGCGCATTGCGGTGCGTATTATTGTGCCATTGGCAGTGGTTTTGGCGATGGTGGGATGGGTGCTAGGATTGGTAAAATGATTACCGTAGATATAGCCTTTGCGCCCGATAGCCAAACACAGTTGCGGTTAACCCTGCAACTTGCTGATGATAGCCGGGTAATTGATGCAGTCAATGCCACAGGCTGGCAACAGCAGTATCCGCAGATTTTTAGCTATAGTGTCGGTGTGTTTTCCCATAAACTAGACTGGCAAAGTGCGATCAACACAGGCGATAGAATCGAAATCTATCGCCCTTTGACCATCGACCCGCAAAACAAACGCAAATTACTGTCCAAAAAATCCAACCGATGAGGGTGTGAGCCGGTATTATTGTGTAGCGCACAAAAAAAGCCAATCACAGCATCACGGCAATGATTGGCTTTTTTAATCAGACAAACTTACTGAGTCACCGCTGGGCGTTCAATGCTGGTGACAATACCATTTTGGTCAAAATAAATTTTGGCGTATTGTTGGGCGTTATGAATCGCTGGCTTGTTGGCGCGTTTGGCGTTAGTACCTGGGGTAAAATCATACAGGTAATCCCAACGTACCGGATTTAGGGTGTCTCTAAAGGTTGGGCTACCTAGTATATAGAGCACTTGATTGGCATTCATACCCACTTGCACTTGGCTTAATTTGTCTTCATGAATCGGCTTGCCTTGTGGGATATCGATTTTGTACACGCTAAACCATGAGCAACCTGGTAATACGCTGACGCTGCTAATTACGGCAACCAAAGGCAGGACTGCCAGTTTTTTTGATAGTGTTGTGATAGATGTCATTTGTCAAACCGCTTTGAGATGGTGAACGATAAAATTTACGACTTATCATACGTGATTTGGGTTTTTTTGCCTACCTATTGACCCCAAAATTTAAATTATTTTACATACAGTTAATGTTTGGGTGTAAAACGCCGCGGTGGTTTGGTATTTGGCGTTCTGGTGGTTAGCCTACTTTGTCTCTAGTCTGCCTTCGCCTGTTATCTGTCAACGCGCGCTTTTGCCAGTGGTGTCACGTTTTTTTACTGTGGGATTTTGTCGAATTTGTTATTATAGTCATAATGTTCATTTTATAAGCGACACCTGATAGGTGCGAGGATTTTTATGTCGTCTTTTACCAACCAAGATTTGCGTCGTGCCGGTTTGAAAGTCACGTTACCGCGTTTGAAAATTTTAGAATTGCTAGAAAAAGCCGAATCCCATCACATGAGCGCGGAAGATGTGTATAAAGCCTTGATGGAGCACGGTGAAGACGTGGGACTTGCGACTGTGTATCGGGTGCTTACCCAGTTTGAACAAGCGGGGATTGTCGAGCGTCATAACTTTGAAAACAATTTGTCGGTGTTTGAAATTGCCAAAGATGAGCACCATGACCACTTGGTATGCGACCAATGCGGCAAAATCATTGAATTTCACAATGAAGAAATCGAAGCGCTACAAGAAAAAGTCGCCAAAGACTTTGGCTTTACCCTAGCAGGGCACTCGCTGGTACTATATGGAATTTGTGACAACAAAGATTGCCAAAATTCAGTAAAACGCTAAAACATTGTAATGCATTGATAGGTTAATGCGCTAATGTTTTGCTGCGCTAAAAAAAGCTCAGTCACAAAACTCAATTAAAAACTTCAGTTAAAAAAAGCGGCTAGATAAATTTTATTTAGCCGCTTTTTTCGTCCGTTGTTTATTGTTTATCATTTATTGAACGCTATGATGCGGTCTTAGTTCTGATAATTTAAAGCCAGCGATTAATAGCGCTGCGCCGTACACCACAGCGCCCACCACACACAGCGCCAATAGCGCAACAATACGAATACCTTGATGCGCGGTAATCGGGAAAAAATGAATACCAGCGGCAAGTGCCAACCCCATTGCCCCATTTGCCATGGCAAAGATAACCGCTAATCGTCGCCAAGCCGCACCAAACCGATAAATACCTTGGGTATGTAAATAAAAATATAACAGCCCCGCATTGATAAAAGACGCCAGTGTATTGGCAAGCCCTAGTCCGGCATGGGGCGCGATTTGCCACTGTTTAAATAATTCAGCCAGTATTAGGCTTAGCACGACATTGGCAATCACACTAATCACACCGACTTTGACAGGGGTGCGACTGTCATGACGGGCAAAAAAAGCCGGCGCAAATATTTTAATGAGCATAAATGCCAAAATCCCACCCGCTAAGCACTGTAGCGCAAGCCCACTCATCATGGCATCTTGCCGCACAAATTCCCCATGTTCAAACAGGGATATCATAAGCACATTACTAATCATGCCAAGCGCGATGGATGCAGGCACGCCGACCAACACCGTCAGCCGCGTCGCCCAATCTAGGGTGTGTCCAAATTGCTGATGGTCATCGCTTGCGATACTTTTGGATAGACTGGGCAAAATCACCGTGCCAATCGCCACCCCAATCAGCCCTAGCGGCAGCTCGCTCATCCGCTCTGCGGTATACAGCCAAGAGACCGAACCATCAACCATGGTTGAAGCCAGTACCGTGTTGACCAGCATATTGATTTGGGTGACCGATACCCCAAACAGCGCAGGGAGCATGAGTTTTAAAATCCGTCGCACGCCAGGATGACGAAAGCTAACCTTGGGTATCACCAGCAGCTGATGGCTGTGCAATTGCGGTAATTGAATCAATAGCTGCAGCAAACCTGCCACCGCAACTGCATAACCGACCGCCAAAATTGGCTTGGCAAGCAGCGGCGCTACCCAAATCGCGCCCACAATCATACACACATTTAAAATCACCGGTGCAAAGGCAGGCAAAGCAAACCGCCCCACGCTTTGTAAAATACTACTAGCAAACGCGGTCATCGCGATAAATAACAAATAAGGAAAAGTGATACGAAGCAGCTCAACCGCTGTGGCAAATTTGCTAGGCTCATGCAGATAACCAACCGCAAACACAGCAATCACGGCGGGCGCGAAAATGACTATCACGGCGGTAAGACCTGATAAAATCAACAATAACGTACCTGCCACCCGACTGATAAGAATTTGAATGCCAAGCAAGACCTTTTTGCTATCGGTCATGTCGTTATTTTGGGCTTGGTGCTGATAATCGGATAGTACAGGGACAAAAGCTTGGGCAAAAGCGCCTTCAGCAAACAGCCGCCGCAAAAAATTGGGCAATTTGAATGCCACCAAAAACGCATCCATCATGCCGCCCGTACCAAACACGCTCATCAATACCATGTCGCGTATCATTCCCAAGATGCGTGACAACATGGTAAAAAAGCTAACAATTGCGGTGGATTTGACAAGTTTGTGAGACATTAAACAATTCTTAAAATTTATTAATCATGTTCCTTAGTTTCACCCAATCAAAATACAGACCAGGGTCGGATTTGCGGCCGCGCGCGATATCACTGTGACCGGCTAGATGATTGACGGTTTTGGGATAAGCTTGATAAATCGCGGCAATCACGCCACTTAAAGCTTGGTATTGCCTGTCATCAAACTCGCTATAATCATCACCTTCCAGCTCAATCCCAATCGAATAGTCATTGCAGTTTGGCACGCCCAAATAACTAGATTTGCCAGCATGCCAAGCACGCTCATCAAAACTCACAAACTGCGTGACCTTACCATCACGCTCAATAAACAAATGCGCGGAGACCTGCTGCTGATAGATGGTTGCAAAATACGGATGGGCTTTGGGGTCTAACTGATTTTGAAAAAATGCACGAACAAAATGCTCGCCTTGGTCATTTTTTACACCAAATTCACTGGGCGGCAAGCTGATGTTATGAATCACAATCAGGTGAATATCGTTAGGGTCGGGGCGCTCACCAAAATTGGGTGACGCCACAAACTCGCATGGGCTTAACAAACCCTGCTCAATGCTAAATCCCGACATAACCATACCCCGCCCAATCATCCAAATGGTGTTTAAAATAGTTGGTAAAACGCTACTCAACGCTGTGGCTAATTTAGCATAAAATTGGTCTTATCTTCACCTTAACCGAAAGACACAGTTAAAAAAAAGCAATTTGGAAAAAAAATGGTATGCTATCGCTAAGCTGACAACAAGGGTAGGACATCTGATGGATACGATTATAGCGGCGTTGATACTGGCAGTGGTGGGAGCGCTTTATAAAATTTTTGTCCAACAAAAAGCAATTACCCGACTTGAATCCAAGCTCGACAACCTGCAAAAACAACTCGCTGACGTTATGGCAACTGTGTATATCCTAAGCAGCGAGGCAAAGCCATCATCTACCCAGCAATCGGCAAGCGATATTCGCCAAAATCAGCCTGTCACTGAACCTATTAATGACCCTATCACGCAGCACATCGCGAACACGCTTGACGCTTCGACTAGTTCAGCGCCGCCAACGGCAACACAGCCGTCAGTGAATGACGCAGCCCCACCGCATCAACCTAGCGTATCACAGCCATCATCTCCTGCTTTAAAAGAGGATGAAAGTGCTACCAATATTGTGACATCGCTTTGGGCAAGTGCCACCCAATGGTTCTTTGGGGAAAACTTGGTGGTGCGTGTCGGGGCACTGGTGTTGCTAGTGGGCGTGGTGTTATTACTCAAACTTGCCAGCCAATATATTGAGGTATCGATGCCCGTGCGCATGGCGCTGGTAGCGTTGGGCGGCTTGGTGATAACGACAATCGGCTATCGCACCACTGCCAAAAAACGCAGTTATGGGTTGACTTTGCAAGGTGTCGGCTTTGCGGTGATTTATTTGACGGTGTTTGCGAGTTTTAAATTGTATGGACTACTACCATCAACCTTAACCTTCGGCGTGCTTGCGTTACTGGCAGGGTTAACAGTGATGTTTTCGGTGTGGCAAAATGCGCTGCCGCTTGCGGTCTTGGCGTTCGGCGGGGCGTTTTTTGCGCCGATACTGGTCAGCCGACCTGACGGTAGTGTGGTGATGCTATTTAGTTATTATTTATTACTCAACATAGCGGTTGCGGTGATTGCCCATTATCGCACTTGGAAACTGCTCAATGCGCTAAGCCTAGCGGTGACTTTTGGGCTTGCGTATGTGTGGGGATTTCGTGCATTTAGTGGCAATAGTGCAGGTGCAGGCTGGCTGTCATTACGCTGGCAACTGCTGGGGTTATTGGTTGGGCACATGGCGCTGTATCTGTTTATTGCGGTTAGATATTCTCAGCAGGTCGTAAGTTATAACCAAACGCTGCTACAAATGAACAGGGGGGTAGCCAAACGCCCGATTCTATCGATAGATTCAGGCTTGTTGTTTGGTACAGCGTTACTGGGGTTTGGGCTGATGGCAAGCTTGCTCAATGATTTGCCTTATCATCTGGCCTTTGCTAGCAGTGCGTTATCAGCTATTTATTTGAGTCTAGGATTGTGGCTGCTCAAACATCATCGTCGTAGCATCGCAGGCGACCCACAAGCCAACAACCAATTTGATAACAGCTTTGAGCTACTTATTGAAGCCAGCCTTGCGCTCGGCTGTGGGTTTTTGGCTTTGGTGATACCACTGGCGCTATCAGCCAAATGGATTAGTATCGGTTGGGCAGTGCAGGGTGCTGCATTGGTGTGGCTCGGTGCGCGTACCCAAAGACGCTGGACGGTATATTTTGGGTTGGCATTGCAAGGCTTTAGTATCCTGTTATTGGTGGGCTTTGATACCCTCATGCGGCATTGGTATGGGCTACTGGATCAATTATCTGTCCCGCACCAAATGTCTATAGTGGCGGCTTCATCCACCTTGCCACTGACTGTATTGACAGCGTGTGTGCTGCTGTCTGCTTTTATTTTGCGTCACGGTAGAGCCAATATCGCGGCAGCCATACCCCAAGCTAAAGCCCAGCCTAAACCTAAACCTGCGGCAGTCAAAACGACGCATAAAAGGTTTCAACAAATTGCTGATAATGCCAGTCACAGCTTTGTTGCGACCGCGCTTGTGGTTGTCGGGTTTGTGCTGTATCTGTCGGCGATTTTATCCGCTGACCCCTTTTGGAACAACGGTGGCAAAACCACCACTATCAAACTTGCCGTGGCTATGGCGGTATTTTTAATTGTGGGACAACTGATACATCAGCGTTTTGTTTGGCGCAGTATGCGTAAGGTGAGCCGCTTGATTTTACCGTTTGCGATGATGAGCTGGGTGCTAGTCTGTCTCACCCACGTTAAGGTCGAGACGGTTGTAGACCTAAACGATTATCACATCAAAGCATTTAGCGGGTTGGGGCGTTATTTGCTCGCCATGCTCGGCTGTTTAGCCATCGCAAAATTGCTAGGCGCGTGGCTGCTTAGTCGCTGGCACCGCGACCGACTCGATACAAGCGTTGACGCGCTCGTTTGGTTTTTGGTACTGATTGCCATGCTAACTTGGATGCTGCAACAAGTGCCATTTAACTATTGGCAGCATGCCCAAGAGCTTCGAGCCATTATCACTATTTTACCGACCGTGCTAGCTGTGCTTGGGCTGATGAGTTTGTTGTTGTTGCCAAAACTTCAGGCGCTGAGCGCTCGTTTGCTTGGTTGGTTAGAAGTTGATACGCTACTGAAACACAGCGCTTATATTTTGGTACTGATAACCTTTATTTGGAGTTTATCTGCCAATTTCTCGTTAGACGGTCAGCTAGTGGGCGTTTATCTGCCGCTACTCAATCCGCTGGATTTGACCTTAATCAGTATTTTACTGTACCAATCTTATGTGGCACTCAAAGTTGATAGCAACTATCGTACTATCGTTTTGGTGGCTTGCGGTTTAGGGGCATTTGTGACGGTCAGTAGTATGTTGGTGCGTGGGTTTGCCAGCGTTTGGGGCACACCGACGTGGGAACATGGCGCTTGGTCAGTCAGTATGGTACAGACGGGGCTGACTATCTTATGGACCGTCATTGCGATGGTATTGATGTTTTTGGCAAACAAAAAAGCCATTCGCTTGGTATGGTTTGCCGGTATCGCATTATTGACCATGGTGGTTGCCAAGTTGGTATTGATTGATATGTCGAATACCAGTGCGGTACTACGTGTGGTGTCTTTTATTGGGGCAGGCTTATTGATGCTCGTGATTGGTTATCTTGCACCTTTACCCCCCAAAGTAGGTAAACCCAGAGCAGGTAAATCCAAGTCAGATAAACTTAAGTCAGGCAAACCCAATGCAGCCAAAAAAGATAAGTAGACCCCTGCTAAAAATCGTGAATAACGTGGGTTATTTGTCGTATTTACGGCAGGCGGGCTTAGCTAAATGCACAAAGACTTGCTGCCTAATTGTCTTTAAATTGTAACATCTGGCTAGAATTTATCCAAAATATCGGTTCTCTTGTTAGTGGTTTGTAGCACGGTATAGAAGTTTTGAATGGCTATTGTTAATATCCTTATAGGGCAAAGCTTTATATTAACCAAATTATAAATCTAATTACTATCAATGAGTTAGAATGCTATTTATTATTTTCTAACATAACAAATTAAGGTTGATACTGCCTGCTGATGCTAACCATGCGATGCTAGGGTTTTCAAATTCTTTAGATTAACTATGACTGACGGCTTTATGTCGATAACCCAAAAACGGGCTACGCCGTTTTTTGGTTAAGTCTAATTGGTCTGGGTTTTTGTGAGTGGCCATCGCAATCGGTTAGCTTATAAAGTCATATCAATTTTATAGTAACTATGAATTAACAATGAAGTAAAAATGAAAAACAATAAGCACTGTCAGGTTAAATTAGCCAAATACCGCGCCTGTATTTTATCGGTGACTTTAGTTTCGCCACTATTGTTAGTAGCTATCATTTACACGCAAGCAGATGCCCAAAACCCCACGCAAACGGCATCCGTCACTGTTGCCTCACAAACACAAACCACCACGACCACAGTAGTGCCTGCCATCGTTGACAATTCAGAGCAAGAGCAAGAGCAAGAGCATGACACTGACAGTATCAGCTATGGCTTTGAGGCATTGCAAAATAGCTTTGTAATCGACATTGATTTACCGGTCGAAGACCTACAGGATAACCCCAACAGCGCCCAACTGGTAAAATTTTCGTCGTTAACGCCCAGTTTGTTAGCTTTAATTATGCAGCAAAATGGGGCAACTATTAGCGATAAACAAAATTACCGCTTGATTGATGCCAAAGGTCATATTATGCCGATGGCGATTCGCCCTGTCAGCAAACAATCATCTGTCAATCAAGTATTGCAAGTAGTTAGCGTAGAGACAGATAACCCCAATGCGGTGGAAAAATTACGCCATGCGTTGACCGTACAGCTTGATAACCCAGACAACCAACAATCGATTAACATTGACCTTAGCAATTTACCTTCAAACCCAGTCGCCGCCGTTACCAATAGTCCAGTCAGAACTTGGTGGTTAACCAATCCCAACTTTGCCAAAAACCAATCTGCTTTATCAACCGAGCAAGCGGTCAATCTTTGGCTAAAATTTTTACCCGTGAATTCAGCCCAGCCCAGCAAGCGCCCACTGCAACTGCAAATTTATGGCAGTGATGACTTGCAAAGCTGGCAGATGGTCAGCCAAACCGTGGTCAGCCCCTTTAGCCCTAGCCAGGCTACCCAACCTACTCAACATAGCCAAATGGTAGCAGCGCAAGCTGACGGCAGCAATCAGCCGATAGCGACAGGCAATGCGATTGCCATCGAGCCGCAGCAAGCCAATTATCGGTATTGGCAAGTGGTGGCAAATCAGTCTGTCAATCTTGAGGCAGCCAGCTTAAATCGCAGGGTGAGTGAGCCAAGTTTCTTCTTGACCCGCGCCAGTTTTTCAAAAACCAAAGAGGACGCCAACCAATGGCGGCTTAGCCTTGCTCAGCCCATGTTGACCACAGGGGTGAGTTTTTTTGTCCCCGAAAATCAGCTGTGGCAAGTGCGCATCAGCGTACCCGAACAAGAAGCCAATCAATTGGCTAAAATCAATAAAACCGCCAATGTAAGTAATGATAAAACCTTAGCCACTACCCAAATTGATAAAAACCACACAGTGGTCAGTTGGCAACCGACATTGACCAAGTCGCTGCATTTGGACGGTCAAATGCAGCAAGATGATTTGCCGGTCAATCTGTTAACGCCCATGTATGAGATGTATTTTTTGGCGCAAGGCACAGCGCCTTATCGACTGGTAATCAACGAGCCGCGCGTATTACAACAACCCAATATCACGCTATCGGACCAACAACTTACCCGCCTTGGCAATACCGTTGAAGGACAAATGCAAAATATCGAGGCATTGAACAATCCCAACGCGTCGTTTGAACGCTACAAAACATGGGCACTGTGGGGTGTACTTGCCGCGATTGTGGCGGCTTTGGCGTTGATTGCGCTGCGTTTATATCAACAAACTACTACCCAAGCCCCCAAAGAATAGGCGATAATACAATCGAACATACCTCATCGAAAATACCCCATCGACAATAAGGGATTATTTGCATGTCTGCTGCTAGCCAAGCCATTAGTGACACCTCAGCCACCACGCCCCAAATCAGCTCACTACTACGTATTGAAATCGCCAAACAAGTCGCACTTGCGCTGCAAGAAGACATCGCCACTGGGGATATTAACGCGCAGTTAATACCTGACATACAGCGCGATACGGCAACGATTATTTGTCGTGAACCGATGGTGGTCGCGGGCAAGGCATGGGTGGATGAAGTATTTCGCCAGCTTGACCCCAATATGCAGCTTGATTGGGCAGTCAAAGACGGTGACGCTGTGGCAGCCAATCAAATTTTGGTGACGCTCATCGGTAACACCCGTGCGCTACTGACGGGTGAACGTACCGCGCTCAATTTTTTACAAACTTTATCATCCACTGCCACTGTGGTTGCAAACCATGTGGCGGTTATCGCAGAACTGCCGACCAAATTGTTAGACACGCGTAAAACCATCCCAATGCTACGCCATGCGCAAAAATACGCCATGCTGTGTGGCGGCGGCAATAATCACCGTATCGGGCTATACGATGCCTTTTTGATAAAAGAAAACCATATCATGGCGTGTGGCGGTATCGCCCAAGCAGTCAGTCAGGCGCGTCAGATTGCCAATAAGCCAGTGGAAGTTGAAGTAGAAAATTTTGATGAGTTGCATCAAGCCATCGCTGCCAATACTGATATCGTGATGCTCGATAATTTTACCATTGAAGATACCCAAAAAGCGGTCGAGCTGGTTGCTAGTCTTGGCAAGCCTTGCCAGCTTGAAGCTTCAGGCGATATTAGCCTTACCCATCTACGCCAAGTGGCAGAAACCGGGGTGGATTTTATCTCAATGGGTGCATTGACGAAGCATATCAAAGCCATTGATTTATCGATGCGTTTTCAACAATAAATCGGTTAAACATACATCGATTATAAATAGTCAGCTTTTTTAATGCCATTCTCGATAGGTCATAGCATGATGCAAACCATTTTAATGATTGGACTGGGCAAAATTGGTTTACCAGTTGCTAAGCAATTAGCGGCGCAGGGGCACTGCGTGATTGGTGTCAGCCGCTCTATGCCTACAGATTTGGCTTTCTGTAGCCCCATGACAGCCAAGTTGCCGCCCGATAATGACCATCTATATCAGAAAAATCTACATTTTGTTGCCAGTGATGCGCGCTCGTTAATCATTGCGCAGCTAAGTCAGTGGTCAAGCCAAATCAGCCAAATCTGCATTATTGTCAGTCCAGATACCCTATCGCTACAAGGTTACCATGACAGTTATTATGCGATTGCCGAGAATGTGGTGCGATTGGGTGACCATCTGCCAAACCTCAAGCGTGTGGTATTTATTTCTTCGACAGGCGTTTATGGACAAAACGCGGGCGAAGTTATTGATATCGATACGCCTGTGTTCGCGCCAGCGAGTGCAACGTCTCAAGTGATTTTGCAGACTGAGCAGTTGTTGCAGCAGCACTTTGAAGATAAGAGCGTCATCATTCGCCCAAGTGGGATTTATGGGCAGTCACGGCTGCGTTTACTGACCATGGCAAAACAGTTAGCAGCGCAGTCGCCAAATACAGCGAGCGATTATCCGAGTAACACATGGACTAATCGTATTATGGACACAGACTTAGTCAGCATCATTGTCAAGGTCATCAATGTAGGTCAAACCGTGCCAGTTTACTTGGCGACAGATAACGCGCCAGTCCCGCTCTATACTGTGCTAAACTATTTGGCGACTGCACAGGGCTTGAACTTATCGCTGCCCTGTATGGAGCCAACAACGGGCAAACGCATTATCACTAATTTGCCAGCTACTTGGTTCAACTACCCAGATTGGCAGTCAGGCTATCAGCATATTTTGTCGACTTTAGGCGATTAGTGATGGGTGGTGGGTTTCAACAAAAATTTTTCAGCATTTACCTATCAGTGATTTTATAGCCGTGTATGCCATGACGTATTCCAATACTGAGCGCCAAGCCGCAAAAAGCCAAGTGGTTAAAGACAGAGACCAGCTACGCCATCCCAATGTGATGACAGAGGCAGAAAGATTGGCTTTGCCCGATCCTTGTCGCCCGATTGATAAGCGCGTCATACCTGCGCGTCATACCATTGACGTCTATATGCAAAAACCGCTTTCATTGCCAGTGGCGGATACCAACAACCTCACCGCTAGTGTAAAAGACGTTGCCAAGCCCTACCCAATGAGGGATAACACAACAAAAATCGCTAAAAAAAGTCCGCAAAGTCATCAATCTGACATGCTAGAGCAGTTACTATCTGAGCAAACCATTGAGATGCGGCACTTTATCCAGCAGCAGCAACAGCAGGCCAATAGCAGCCAAAGCAAACACCCGTCATTGCATTTACCGCTGTCTTTGTTGCCACAGCTCGTCAATGACAGCAGTGTTTCACTGATGAAAGAGGTGATGGGTCGATACCCACATTTAGCGATCATGAATACGCTTACAACATCCTTGTCACAGCAGACAGTGCAAAATTCCTGCGCACATCAAGCCAACGATGCCCCCAGCACACAGTCTGACGCCACCTATAACCAAGCGCTACTCAATATCGAAACCAAACTGTATCTGATGGGACAAATGTACCATCTTGCGCTTTGTGTATTTTTGCTATGCCAATGCAAATCACGCAAATCACTCAACCCCCAAATCACCTTGCAAGACTTGGCTGACGCTATCAATCAATACATCGAGGCGCATCGCACGCAATTGCAGTTTTTGACCCGGCATGACGATTTATATATCGAGCCGACGCATGTTGCACTCGCCGCCCTTGCCATGGATTGGCAAGTGGGTAAGCAAACAGCCATCAGCAAACGTACTGTCACCATTAGCTCGCAAAACCCCATAACAGGCGGCTAATAGTATTTTTTAACTTGTTCTTTTTTGGAGTCGCGTATGTCGCAATTATCTCAAGCCCAATCCTCTCAAACCCAAGCATCTCAAGCCCAAGCATCTCAAGCCCAATCCTCTCAAACCCAAGCCGTTCACGCAACGCAGTTTATTCCTCAGTATTTTATTGAGGTGGCACTCAAAAACAATGTATTAAAATTTGGCGAATTTACCCTAAAATCAGGTCGTATAAGCCCGTATTTTTTTAATGCAGGTTTGTTATCAACCGGTGAGCTATTGTCGGTGTTGGCAAATGGGTATGCCGATGCCCTTGCCAAGCAGTTACAATCTACCGACAGTAGCGAGTTGGTAATTTTTGGGGCAGCCTATAAAGGCATTCCGTTTGTGGCGGCGACCGCGCAAGCACTGTGGAACAATCACCAAATCAATGCCGATTGGGGCTACAACCGCAAAGAAGCCAAAGACCACGGTGAAGGCGGTATGCTGGTTGGCGCCGATCTCAAAGGCAAATCGGTTTGGGTAATTGATGATGTGATGACCGCAGGTACAGCGATGCGCGAAGTCGTGGCACTCCTAGAAAAATCAGACGCCAAAGTCGCGGGGATTATCGTTGCGCTGGATCGTAAAGAAAAAGGTCAAAGCGAACAATCTGCCATTCAAGAATTGGCGCAAAGCCTCAATGTACCGGTACTTGCCTTGGTCACGATGGATGACATTACCGAGTATGTCGCCAAAAATGGCACGCAGGAGGAACTTGCCAAAATGCAAGCCTACCGCGAGCAATATGGCGTTTAATCAGCGGTTGCTATCATCCAATCCCGCTAATCATAGATTGTTTTTAAATTAACCATTAAAGAGGACGGCTATGTTGACAAAAGCCTTGCCCACCACACTAACAACGGCACACCTTTTGCGTGTTGGCACTGCACTTACCTTATCGGCAGTATTATTTGCGTTTGCAGGTTGTAGTAGTATCAATGAACTGATGGCGGAGGGTAGCAAACCGCCTGCGATTGTCAATGTGGCAACTGACCAACAGCCGTTTTATGATGCGTTAAATAGCCTTATCTTGCCGCCAAAATCACCGCAAGCTGCGCCACAAGGCATTGCCGATGGTCCTTATAATGGCGTGATGCCAGAAGGGGAGCAATTTACCACCTTTGTGAAGAACGGTTACTTTGATGAATTTTTGGTGGTGTACTACCCAAACTTTGTGACCCAGCTTCGCACCGACTTGGTTAACGGTTTATATGATGGTTGGGTGACGTACCGATTGTCCGATAGCCGTATCAAACAAAAAGTATTGTTCCGCCAAGGTGCAGTACAAGAAGCGATTGTTTACAGCCAAGCGGGAAATCCTGAATACCATTTTTGGTTTACCAATGAACAACCGACCAGCGGTATGCGCTACGATAACAATGGCAACGCGGTCGAATCGATGTTTTAATAGCAAAACGAATAATTGATAAAAATTGAACAAGGATAATAAATGAAACCACTGAATTTTCTGATCGTCATGGACGATATCCACACCATTAATTATAAAAAAGACACCACGCTTGCGATGCTATGGGCGATTGCAGATCGTGGTCACACGGCGCATTATTGCCAAATTCACGATTTGTGGCTCGATAATGGCGCATTGCAAATTGATAGCCAATCGCTCAAAACGTTTAAAGACCCTGCACATTTTTATGAACTGGGTGAAAAAACCACGCAGCCTGCTAGCGCATTTGACGTCATCTTGATGCGTAAAGACCCCCCGTTTGACATGCAGTTTTTGTATAGCCTGTACTTGCTAGAATACGCTCAGCGAGCTGGCGTATTGGTAGTCAATAACCCAGAAAGCGTACGTGACTGTAACGAAAAACTGTTTGCGACGCAATTTCCAAAGCTGATGACACCGACGATTGTGACCAACAAACAAACCCATATCCGTGATTTTATCAAAACCCACCAAGATGTCATCGTCAAACCGCTTGATGGCATGGGGGGAATGGGTATTTTTCGTCTGACCGCCGATAGCCTTAATATCGGCTCAACCCTTGAGATGCTAACCCAGCTTGAAAGCTTGCCTGTGATGGCGCAAAAATACTTGCCTGAAATCAAGGACGGCGATAAACGCATTTTAATTGTCGGTGGTAAGCCCGTGGATTATTGCTTGGCGCGTATCCCAAGCCAAGGCGAAACGCGCGGTAATCTAGCCGCAGGTGGTCGTGGTGTCGCCATGCCATTGTCAGCGCAAGAGCGCCAAGTTGCTGAGCAAGTGGCGCCTGTGCTACTGCAAAAAGGCTTGTACTTTGTCGGACTCGATGTGATTGGTGGCAAAGTGACAGAGATTAACGTGACTAGCCCCACCTGCGTGCGTGAGATTGACGACCAATGCGGCACGCATATCGCAGAGGATTTTATTGCGTTTATTGAATCGCATATTGAAACCCATATTGAAACGCAAATTCACTAGCTGTCATTGTCAAAGCAAAATAAAAAACCCAGTCATTGACTGGGTTTTTTATATCATCGCTTGGCAGGGTATTAAGCTTTAAACGCCAAATAACCCACCGCAGCACTGTAACCATCTTTGAAGTTTTGGTTAATGAGCGGGCGAACTGCTGTCTCAACGGCGGGGACAAAGGTCATATCACCGGCGTGTTGAAAGTTTGACATGATATAGGTATAGCCATTGACTTCATCGACCGCGTGTAGACCCGTAGACTCAGCCCCTGCTGGTGTTGACAGGATACGCGCTAATTTTTTGGTATCAACATTGTATGCCCAAAGATAGTTGTTAACATGGTAGCCAGAGTCTTCACCGATAAATAAGGTACGCATTTTTTCAGAGAATTTTAGGTTATCGGGGCAAGAGATTTTATCAATGTTAGAGGTATTACCGAGCGCGTCTTTGGCAATGTCTTCCCCTGCTAAGCCTTCAGGTACATACATACGGGTAGAGACCCATTCAGAGTTAATCGCTTTACCATTGTTATCAACCTGACCGCCTTTAAGCTCATGGGCATACACGGCGCCTGATTTTAGCTGAGCCACTTTGACATCGTACTCGTCCGTGGTCATCGATTTTTCAATGCGCGACATGGCAGAGTAGGCGATTTTATCTTTGATATTGACCGTGGTGCCTTCCATTTTGGTAAACGCCATTGACGCACCTTGCAGTGCTGCATAGCGGTGGGTCTCTAAAAATGCCGCCGCTTGGGTGAGTTTGTCTGCCGGTAATTTGCTATTTGGTGCAAGTTTTACCCAGTTATTTGCCCCGTCATAGCCGATTTTTTTGTAAGAGGTATCTTTCGGGTCAGTGTATTTGACATCCATGATATCGGTTGGTACTACCGTATTGGCTAGGGCTTCGATTTCAGCACTGGTCGCATGTCCCAAATGAATCCATTTGATGCTAAAATCGCTGGCAGCCGCAGGGCCACCTTTTGCTGACGTTTGGCTGATTTTGGCAACATAGAGGTTACCTGCAGACAGGTCAGCTGCTTTATCGGCAACAAACATGAATAAACCACTGTTAGTGAAGTCATCACCCATCAACGCAGTACGTTGGTCAGGCATCACTTGAATCAGTTCGTGAGAGGTACGACCTAAATCAAAATGTTTTTTGGCAATACCAGACCCATCCGCATTGACTACGATTTCTGGTAAATGACCATAATGGTATGGGTTTGCTTTGGTTTCATCACCGTATAAGTTTTTGCTAAATGCTTTAAATTGGGCGCTGCTTTTAGCCATGAAAGCGTCTGGTTCATACTCTTCTGATGACAAATGCGTATTCCATGGTGAAAGTGATGCACCACAAGTAATCCATAACCCATACACTTTTGACATATCCACATTGTGGTATTTGACGACTTTGAGTTCGCCTGTTTGTGGGTTTTGGTCAAGCGTGACTACCGCAATGGGTGAAGGTAGTGTACCGTAAGCATTGCTGCCTGCTTGGTCTTTAGTTGTATATTCAAACTGCACCACCGCAAATACGGTATTACCTGTTACACCTGCCACGCGCGCGCCTTTAACTGTCAATAATGAAGAACCATCGGGGCAATCAGAGAAAAACTGGCGCGTAGATGCCAGTACTGAACTATCCATGATAGGCTTGTTATAGATATCAAAATAGCCGCCTGCAATGATGTCATTACCCTTTAAGTCTTTTAATTTATCGCCTGTTATAAAAAAAGGTTGATACTGTAGCTTATAGTCAGTCGTGGTATTGTCATCAAAGGTTGCTTTTAGCTTTGAATCGACATACACCGTTGCCATATTGGCGGGATTTGATAAATTTGGTGCAGCCATACCGACAAATTCAGTCGCTTTAATGGTTTTTTGTGTATTATTGAGTATACCTGCTGTGCTATTAGTATCACTATCACTATCACTATCACAACCTGTTAATAAGGTGGCAACAGAGCCTGTGGCAAGTGGCAACGCAGGCACCCCTGCCAAAAAACGAATGACATTACGGCGGCTAATGGTTTGGTCTAATTGATTAATTTCAGTCATGAGTGAATTCCTTGCTGATAGCAGTTAGCAGTTGGCTACGAAATAAATTTTATTGAAATAATGCAGAAACAATTATTGTGAATATGGTAGAGGGGATATATGACAGTGGCTTGACTGATTCGTGACAGAACGGTGACAACTAATCATCCGGTTTGAATATAAAGCGATACCATGGCTGCAAAATCTTGATGCTACTTAGCAATTAAAGTGATTTACTTTATTATTGAGTGAAATAATGCTATGATTTTGCCATTTTTATGGTGATTGTTTTTTCCGATAAACGGTCAGTCATACGGGGTTTTCTAATCCCCACCTCACCTAGATTGGATTGGTCAAGGATAATAAGATGAGTGAGCCAACGATGCAAAAACCGCGCGTGCTGATGATGGCAGCAGGCACGGATTGGCATCGACCACTTTTTGGATGCCTGCTGGGTTGCCAGATATACTACCTTGAATGCTGCCTGATCAGATGGGAACACCTTACGCTTATTCACCGCTGTCCGAATCACGCTGTTTAGCGACTCTATCGCATTGGTGGTATAGATCACTCTTCTGATGTCTTTAGGATAACCAAAGAACACCGTTAAGCCCTCCCAGTTATTGCGCCAAGACTTGATGACATGCGGGTACTCTTTGCCCCATACTTCATCAAAGTGCTCAAGGTTGGCCTCTGCCATCTCAAGCGTATCAGCACCGTAGATGGCCTTTAAATCAGCTGCTACGGCCTTCTTGTCCGTCCAAGGTACGAACTTCATCGAATAGCGCACCATATGCACGATACACAGCTGAACCTGAGCGTTAGGGTAGACCGTATTAATGGCATCAGGGAAGCCTTTTAGGCCGTCTACACAGGCAATAAGAATATCTTGAACCCCGCGGTTTTGTAGCTCAGTGAGAACACCAAGCCAGAATTTAGCGCCCTCGTTCTCTGATAGCCACATGCCAAGCAGCTCTTTTTTACCATCAAGAGCAACGCCTAAGGCCAGATAGATAGCTTTGTTGATGATCTGCTTGTCCTGACGAACTTTGACGACAATGCAGTCTAAGTAGACGATAGGATAGACGCTGCTCAGTGGCCGGTTCTGCCAAGCGGTGATGTCATCCAAGATGTTGTCAGTGACTCTGGAAACCAAGCTGCTTGAGATGTCGACGTCGTAGATGTCCTTGATGGTTTCGACAATCTCAGTAGTGGTTTGACCTTTGGCGTAAAAGCTGATGATTTTGTCATCAAGACCTGAAATACGGGTTTGGTGCTTACTGACAAGTACAGGCTCAAAGCTACTGTCGCGGTCTCTTGGGGTGGAGATCTCAAGCTCGCCTGTGTCGCTACGGACTCTCTTTTTAGTGTGCCCATTGCGCTTATTAGGCCTGTCTGCCTTTTCATGCTTGGGGTAGCCGAGATGCTCTTCCATTTCTGCTTCTAGGGCAGTGTCGATGAAGGACTGCATGAGCTGCTTTTGAAAGTCTTTGATGTCATCGAAGCTTTTCATGCTGCTGGCCATTTGCTCAGCCAGTTTCTTGATGTCAGATTGGTTAGTCATTGCTTATTCTCCTGTTAGTGGATTATAAGCAGTTACACAAAGTTTGGGAAACTCTC
>ERZ500990.75-NODE-75-length-33969-cov-7.953323_pt1 | contig 33969 bp, 28 predicted proteins | sample MGYA00248876_ERZ500990 | MGnify/ENA primary metagenome ERZ500990 (study PRJEB25958, sample SAMN03398517) | human skin metagenome | study: EMG produced TPA metagenomics assembly of the Human Skin Microbiome Metagenome (human skin metagenome) data set.
AACCGCCGACATTCTGCGTGTAAGGCAGACGCTCTACCAACTGAGCTAACGACCCATCGTCTGTGGTGGGTATTATAGAGAATTTATTTTTGCTGTCAATGATTTTTTTTGGCAAATGTTAAAATTTTTTAAAAATTTTGCTGAGCATGTCATGTGGTTGTCACATAAAAACCCTATCATACCTACATGGCCAGCAAGGTCATAGCTAACAATAAGAATAATAAGATAACAATAATAACAATGTCTCTATCGCTTGTCACCCAAAGGATTTAATTCCCCCAATTAAATCCTTTTTATTTTTTCTCTCCCGCCTTTTCTCACGGTTGCGCCAGTAGTGCTTTGATATCCGCTTCAAGGTCTTGGGGGGCTTTGGTCGGTGCAAAACGATCTACGACTCTACCATGTGTATCAACTAAAAACTTGGTAAAGTTCCATTTGATGGCGCCACCCAACATACCCTTACCCTGTGGCTGTGATTTTAAAAACTGATAAACAGGATGGGTGTCTTTACCATTGACGTCAACTTTCGCCATCATCGGAAAGGTCACGCCATAATTGATTTGGCAAAACTCACTAATTTGCGCTTCACTGCCGGGATCTTGCTGACCAAATTGGTTGCAGGGAAACCCCAACACCACCAACCCTTGGTCTTTGTAAGCTTGGTATAGCTTTTCTAAGCCCTCAAACTGTGGGGTAAAGCCGCATTTGCTCGCGGTATTCACAATCAATACGACTTTACCTCTAAGGGTGTCAAAATCAAATAGCTGACCTCGAATATCGGTCGCGGATAATTGGTAAAAATCTTCCATAGCAAATCTCCTGTTGTTAGTTAAAAAGTTGTTAGTTAAAAAATTGTAAGTTTTTCTTGCATTATTATGCTGACAAGCGTAGTTTATCTATTGGCAGTTATCCGCCAATATTTACGCTTTAACTTTGTCAGTATTTCTGACAAAATATTGATAAAATTCATTGATATTCAACCGGAATTCCCCCGCTATGCTCACTGACGCTAAACTATCGGCTGGACAACGCTTGACGCAGCTGCGTAAAAGCAAAGGTTTGACCACTGCTGAACTTGCCGATTTAATGACCCAAGCTGGTGCTAAAGTTAGCCGTGCCGCGATTTCTAATTGGGAGCGCGGTTCCAATGGCATCGTGTCCAATAAACTGCCTGTGCTTGCCAGTCTGCTAGGCTGCAGCGAAAGCTATTTGCTATCAGGTACTGGGGTGGAAAGTCATAGTCATAACGTCAGTGTCAGCACGCAAGCATTAGCAGCGCATACGCTCAATGATACTACTGTAGCACAAGCATTAAGCGATGCCAATCAAGCGAACCCGTGGCAGGGTCAAACGGCTCAATCTACCGCTACGGCTGCTACCAATTTTCAACCCAACCATTCCACACCGAATCCCAAACCCAATCCCAAACCTAGTAGTGATGTATCTACCATGAAAACTTTGAACAAATCCAACAAACTGCAAAACGTGTGCTATGACATTCGCGGTCCTTTGCTACAAACTGCCAACCGCATGGAGACACAAGGTCATAAAATCATCAAACTCAATGTTGGCAACCCTGCCCCATTTGGGTTTGAAGCGCCGCAAGAGATTTTATCAGATGTGGCGATGAATTTGCCCAATGCGATTGGCTATTCAGACTCTCAAGGGATTTTTGCCGCGCGTAAAGCGATTTTGCAGTATTACCAAGCCAAAGGATTGTTAGAAGCGGTAGACGTTGCCGATGTGTATTTGGGCAATGGCGTCTCTGAACTGATTGTGATGACTATGCAAGCGTTACTGGACGATGGCGATGAAGTGCTGATTCCTATGCCTGACTACCCGCTTTGGACAGCGGCGACGAATTTGGCAGGGGGTAAAGCGGTTCATTATTTGTGTAATGAAGCAGACAACTGGCAGCCAGATATTGCCGATATCGAAAGCAAAATCAATGAGCGCACCAAAGGCATTGTGGTCATCAACCCAAACAACCCAACAGGCGCGCTTTACTCTACCGAAAATTTAAAAAAAATCGTGGCACTGGCAGAAAAACACGGGCTTGTACTGATGGCGGATGAGATTTATGACCGCGTGCTGTATGATGATGCCGTGCATGTACCGATGTGCACCCTTGCCAAAAACTGCTTGGTTATCTCGTACAATGGCTTGTCAAAGTCGCACCGTATCGCAGGTTTTCGCTCAGGCTGGATGATGTTATCGGGTAAAAAACACCATGCGGCTGATTTTATTGAAGGGTTAACCATGCTATCATCGATGCGGCTGTGTGCCAACGTCCCCTCACAATACGCGATTCAAACGGCGATGGGTGGCTATCAAAGTATGCAAGCCTTGACCGCACCAACCGGTCGCCTGTATCAGCAGCGCAACATCGCTATCGAGCGCCTAAACGCCATTAAAGGTATCTCATGCACCATGCCACAAGGGGCATTTTATTGTTTCCCAAAAATTGACCGTGACATTTATCCAATCGAAGATGACATGCAGTTTATGATGGAATTATTACTACAAGAAAAAGTCTTGATGGTACAAGGTACAGGCTTTAACTGGCATGCGCCTGACCATTTTCGCGTGGTATTTTTGCCCAATGCATCAGATTTGCATGAAGCGATGGATCGACTTGAGCGCTTTTTTGCCACAAAACGCCAAGAATATGGCACTGATTAATGTTTCATTGAAACAAAAAACCCCGACGATTCGGGGTTTTTTTATTAGTCATGATGCTCTTCAGGGATAGTTTCGAGTGGAAGGTCTGGGTTTTTCAGTAAGTGTAATGAAGACCAAATTAACCCCCCCCAAATAAATGCCATCGCAAACACCATCAAAATCATTGCTGAACCATTCATGATTTGTTCCTTATATCGTCAATCGATTTGTTAGTTACTTATGTTTCATGCTGCTCAATAGCATTGCACCCACAGCAAATATTGCAACTACGCCCCAACCAAAAATGGCTTGGGTCATCATCGGATATTCACCATAACCTTCAGTAAGCAAAGACTTTAAGGTCAAAATCAACGCCGCAATCAACGCAATTGGCGTGATTACAGTCAATGTAAATACCCATCCTTTACCCACTTTAAAACTTGAGATGCGGTTGATATGGTTGGTTAAAACAGGAATTAATGAGCGATTAAGCCAGAAAACCCAAATAATTGACAAGATTGCACCCAATACAATACCGATGTTATTGGCGAAATTATCAATGATATCGACAAAAGTAATTGCATTTTGAGTTGAGAACATCAAAATAGAAATCACAGCAGACACACCTCCGACAATACTCACTGCCTTGTTTCGAGACCAACCAAACTTGTCACGAAATGCCGAAATCGGTACTTCTAGAATACTAACCATTGATGTTAAGCCTGCCACGGTCAACGATGCATAGAATAAGAAACCAATAATATTTCCCAAATCACCCATACTTGAGATAATTTTAGGATAGGCAATAAACGCCAAGCCGATACCACCACTTACGACTTCAGCAACTGGTTTACCTGATGCTTGTGCCATAAAACCTAACGCCGAGAAAATACCAATACCTGCAAGCAATTCAAATGATGAATTAGCGAAGCCAACTACCAAGCCAGAACCCGTCAAATTGGCATTACGCTTGAGGTAAGAGGCATACGTCACCATGATACCAAAGCCAATCGACATTGAGAAAAAGACATGTCCAAATGCCGCCAACCAAACTTTCGGGTCTGCCATTGCCGACCAATTTGGGGTAAAGAACGCATTAAGACCCTCTGTTGCGCCTGGTAAGCGTAACGACTGCACTACAAGAATAGTGAACATGACAACCAAAAGGGGGATAAAAATACGATTAGATAATTCAACACCTTTTTTTACCCCAGCGAACATAATAAACAATGCAACTAACCATACTAACACCAATGACCATAAGAGATTTGGCACGAAAGTAAAGTTCAATGTGTCTGCATTTTGCAAGAAAGTTTTGAAGAAAAACGCTTCTGTATCAGCACCCCATTGTTGTCCAAATGAGAAGAATACATAGCTGCCCGCCCATCCCAAAACACTAGCGTAATAAATGCCAATGATGGCACACACTAGCACCTGCCACCAACCAATTGGTTCAGCAGACTTGACCATACGTTTATATGCCGTTGGTGGCGCGCCGCGATATTTTTGACCGACCACATAATCCAGAAATAGCAAAGGAAATCCAGCTGCTATTAATGCTATTAGATAAGGCACCATAAATGCACCACCGCCATTCTCATAAGCCACATAAGGGAAGCGCCATATGTTGCCTAACCCTACAGCCGACCCAATAGCAGCCAGAATAAATCCTGAGCGAGCCGACCAATTTTCACGCTGTTGAGTCATTTTTACCTCGAACGTATAAAGAGAAAAATATTTGTAAAAAATTGCAACGAGAATCTTGCAGTATGTAGATTTTTCATGAATCAATAGTTAATGTCAAACTTTCTTTTCACAAAACCCAACCAAAAGTTATACAAGTATGTCATTATTTTTTTGCAGTTAAATAAAATATAATAAAATCAAATATTTATAATGGTTATTTTTAAAATTCATTAAACGCAAATTATTTTTATATTAAATATTACTTTTTGGAATCAATAATTTTTTTACCTATTTCATGGCGAATTGCTGGCAAAACTTAGCAGTTAATGTCAATGGTTTAAACTTGCACAATTGTGGGGATTTTGATAGCAATTTTTTGCCATTAAAGGTAAAATTTCATTCTTAAAAATTGCACGCCCAAACGTGCTGACCGTTCGCAGAATGATGACAAGGGACTTATTGATGACGCAGCCTTATAACGTGTTGTTCTTGTGCAAGCACAATGCTAGCCGTAGCCTAATGGCAGAAGCAATTTTGAATAAAATTGGTGGTGACCGTTTTGTAGCCTATAGCGCAGGCGTTGAGCCATCCCCTAGCGCGCATCCATTCACGCTTGAGGTATTAAAACAAGAAGGTTATGACGTCACAGGCTTAGCGCCCAAATCCGTCAAGCAGTTTTTACAAGACAACGCGCCAAAGATTGATTTGGTGATTGGGCTGTGCAATTCTTTACAGCAACATGCCGACATTGATGGCAAATTCCCGCTGACCGCACATTGGCATATCAATGATACGAACAGTGTATCAGCGGATAGTGAAGTGGAAAAAGCTGCCTTTAGCCAAGTATTGCGCCAACTCTCTCAGCGCATCCATTTATTGACAAACTTGCCCGAAGATAAAATCGAACATTTGGCACATCCACCAACTGATGCCTCAAACACCTATTAGCAATTGACCACAAAAAGCCCAACTGTCTTGGGCTTTTTTTGTTTATATCATCTAGGTTTGTATCATACAAAGGTGCAGCTATCCATATAGCTATGGAATATATTTATGAATGCACTTTTTGCTGCATTAGCGCTTCAATCGCGTCCGTTGTTTTTGGTACGTCACAGGTGAGAACTAGCGGCTCACCCTCGGTAATGACCACATCATCCTCAATCCGAATGCCAATACCCCGATATTTCTTGGGTACTAATGGATTGTCATGCGCAAAATACAAGCCTGGCTCTACGGTAATCACCATGCCTTTTTCAAGCTTTCTGGGTTTACCATCGTCGCCATTGTAGCGCCCTGCATCGTGCACATCTAAGCCAAGCCAATGCCCTGTGCCATGCATATAAAACGGCAAGTAGGCTTTATCAGCAATCAACTCATCGACATCGCCTGTCAAAATCCCTAACTCAATCAAGCCTTGGGTCAGTACTTTGAGCGCAGTTTCATGATGGATTTTGCTATGCTCGCCTGCTTTTAGGCTGTTGATGGCGGCAATATTGGCATTTAGCACAATATCATACACCTGTTTTTGCACGTCGCTGAACTTGCCACTCACAGGAAAAGTACGGCTGATATCGCCGGCATAGTATTGGTATTCGGCGCCCGCATCTATCATCACCAAGTCGCCGTCGTGCAGCGGTTGGTCGTTTTCGACATAGTGCAAAATATTGGCATTGTCCCCGCTCGCCACGATACTATTGTAAGAGGGTACGCAGCCGTATTGGGCAAAAGCATAATTAACTTCAGCTTCCAGTCGGCTTTCATTGCCCTGATTTTTCTGCATCAAGGGTGCCACGCTTTGCATGGCGCGAATATGCCCGTAAGCACTGATTTGGGCAGCGACTTTCATGCGTGCAATTTCAGATTCATCTTTTATCAGCCGCATTTCATTGATAAGGCTGTCAATATTGGTGATGGTATCGACCAAACCTTCGCCGCGCTGCAGCTGTTTGGCTTGATTAAGCCAGCCAATCAGCTCATTATTAAAGCGGGCAAACACGTGTTTTTTACCAAAAATCAGGGCTGGCATCACCTCATCAATTTTGCCAATGGCAATCGCTTTATCCACGCCAAAATCTGCAGTTGCACCTTCAAGCCCTACGCGCTTACCATCCCAAATCTCACGTAGTTTGTCTTTTTCACGTAAAAATAACGTGTAGTTGACAGTATGGTCAGTTTTTTCCAAGACCATGACTGATTCTGGCTCGGCAAAGCCTGTCAGGTAGAAAAAACTGCTATCGGCGCGGTATTTGTACTCAGCATCGTTGTTGCGGATATGCGCAGGTGCCGTTTGCAAAATCGCAATGCTATTGTTTGGCAAGGCTTCAGCAAGTTTGGCACGGCGTTTGGCAAATTGGCTTTGGGGAAGCTTGGGCAACAACTGTATGGTTAATTGATTTGACATGATATTTCCAAAAAATTTAATGGCTGTCACAGCATTGTTGAAGAATTTGCTGTAAGAAGCTTTCGCATTTTGCCAATTGGTTTAGGCTTACAAACTCATTGGCTTTATGGGCATTGCCAATATCGCCAGGTCCGCAAATCACCGTCGGAATGCCTGCATTGGTAAACTGCCCGCCTTCGGTGGCATACGCCACTTTATGGCGCTGTTGTTCATCTACCAAATTTTCTATAAGCTGTTGCAAGGCTTGGCTATCTTTATCGGTCATCGCAGGGACATTTTCGTTGCGAGTTAGCTCAATGCCCGTGTCGCTGTCAATGGCGTGCATCTTAGGCTCAAGGGTTTTGATAAAGGCGCGAATCGGCTCAATCACTTGGCTTTCATTCATGTGCGGCAAATTACGGTAATCAAAGGTGAATTCGCACAGGTTGGGCACGATATTGGTTGCCGTACCGCCGGTAATAGTGCCCACTGACAAGGTCGAAAACGGTACATCAAACGCCATGTCTTGGTCGTTACGTTGTTGCAATTGTTCGGCAAGTGTATCAATAAAATTGATAATTTTGCTAGCATAGCTGATGGCATTGACGCCTTGCGGGGTCAGCGATGAATGTACTGATTTGCCATGCACGCGGCAGCGATACACTTGGATGCCTTTATGCGCGGTGACCATTTTCATCATGGTCGGCTCACCGACGATACAGTAGTCGGGCTTAATATTTTGCGCTTTTAAATCTGCAAGCAGTAATGGCGCACCCAAACAACCCACTTCTTCATCATACGACAGTGCCAGATGAATCGGTTTGCCCAGCCTCTTATCGCGGCTTGCTTGCACCACAGTGGGCAACAGGGTTAAGGCGCAAGCAATAAAGCCTTTCATATCACAAGCCCCACGCCCGTATAGCTTATCTTCCATAATGGTCGCCACAAACGGATCGGTATCCCATGCCTGCCCATCAACGGGCACCACATCGGTATGCCCGGAAAACACAAAACCCCCTGTCGTTACGGTATCACCCTTACCCATCGCAGGTACAGTCACAAAGAGGTTGGCTTTGGTATTATCAGCATTAAAAGTCAAACGTGGCGACAACCCCAACTGCTCACAATAGCCCGCCACATACTCAATCAATTGCAAATTGGAGTAGCGGCTGACAGTATTAAAACCAATCAGCTTTGTTAACCAGTCTACGGCGTTGGATGGATAGCCCATAGTCGTTCCATTTTTCTCAAATTTTAAACCATTAAACACCCTATCAGGGTAAATCTAGTCGAAATAGGGTATTCGCATCAATTCGGCTTTTTACCGGTCATGGCATCTATAACCATATGGGTAACAAAATCATCATTGGTCTCTTTTTCTGCTTCCCAATCGAGTTCATCATCACGTAGCTGCTCAATAAAATCCAAATGCGCCTCATCAACCTCTTGGGCTTTGCCTACAGGGCGATTCATGGCAAATCCTGCGATGAGCGGCAACTTGGCGACTGATTTACGCACTCGCCCTTGTGACACACTCACAGGAATCATGCGCACAAACTCAAGTAGCTCCATATATTCAACTTCGCCTTCAGCATTGTCTGTCCCTTGCAGCGCCTCATCATACGCATCAATCCGCAGCGCGCCGATTTTTGCCAAGTCATTAAATAGGCTATTTTCTTCCGGACGTAGCGCACTATCGGTGACACCAAAGCCTGTCAAAAAGCCATTTGCCCAGTTCTTAAGTGCCATCAAACGCTCATACAGTGGATGGTCATCATCAGGCAACAATGGCATAAACTGGTAGCTATCAGCATCATCGGTTAACACCGCCACCATATCCTCGCCCTCTTCGGTCACTATCTCTAACGCTTTTGGCTCAAGCTCGGTAAAGCTCAGCTCAGTCAGTAGCAGTTGCCACTCTTGCTCGGTTGGCGCATCACACACACTGAGCACCCCTGAGATTAGCCCATGTAACTCACTAATGGTGACGTCATGCCAATCCTCAAATGCTTGTGTCCAATCCTGCCAACCCGAAATATAATCATCCATCGCTTTACCCTTTTTTCACAAAAAATTATATCAACATTGAGATAATACTAGCCTTAATGCGGTCAACTATGGCATTATTAAAGTGGTAAAATAATATAAGTATCACTCAAATTTTAAGCCTTCACGCTATAGTTATACTAAAAAAACCTTTTGCTATTCATGTCAACGAGCGCCCATCATATCGCTCTTGATGATTCACTTGATTATTCACTTGATTATTCACTCGATTACTGACTAGACATCATATCATGAGCACCCTAATTGACCAACTGACCCAGCTACAAACCGCATTGACTAAGCTTCGCGATAAATATCAATTCGCCAGTAGCGAGTTAACCCGTATTAAAGCACAGCCAACCATTACCGCAGACCAACTGCAAGCGGTACAAGCTGAGCTTGATAGCCGCAAAGAACTGCAGCAAAATTTGCAACAACAACTTGCCAGACAAGCCGAAGAGTATCAAGCACTTGAGCAGCGCTATCAGTCACTTGCCGAATCTCACAACATGCTAAGTACCGAATACGAACAAACCCAAAACCAATTACAGATTTTTACCGCACAAAATCAAAAATTGATTGAAAAAAATCGCGTTGCGGCAGAGCATACCAAGCTTGTGTTAGAGCGCTTGGCAAAAATTGACAGCGAAAACTAACCCGCCCCCATAGCCAGCCTTAGTGATGTTTAAAACATTTGAATACGTTAGGAAAATCTTATGGCATCTGCCCAAAGCATTAAAAAAGTTGATATCCTGATCAATGGTCGTAGCTATACCATCAACTGCCCAGAATCGGAAGAGCCTGCGTTGCAGCGTGCGGCAAGCTATATTAACCAGTTTATGCAAGAGGTACGCCGCCAAGCGCCTCAGCTACCACAAGAAGAATTATTGGTACTATGCGCGCTGACCTTGTTTGAAAAATCAGAAAACTTACAACGCTATCAAGAAAATGAAAGCCAAGCGCAAGACCTGGTGGGGAACATGTTAGAAGACGTTGCCCGTTTTGCCTAACGTCTTTAGTGTAAAATAAGTGTAAAATAGAATTCGACTAATTTTGCGCGCGCTGGTAGTGTTTGCCAGCATGAAAATCCGCTTGGTGTTGTTGATTACAAAAGAACTTATCCCCTTCTACAATCCCTCGCCACTCTGCCAAGGTATGATGGCAAAAATCACACGCTCGCAGCTCGGTACTCTCGCCTGGCTGCGGTCGCAAGTAGCCTTGCGGTGGTCGCGGATACATCCATTTCATCCCAACCCAGCTAAGCCCCATAATCACCAAAACCACAAAAATTGCGGTAAACATCGCTTCACCTCATTGTCTAAAGAACGAATCATCGTTGCCAATTAAGCGTTATGACTGCCTGTTAATTAGCATTATAAGGTTTGATTATACTGCAAAAAATTGCGCATTGATGGGTTATTCATGCTATGTTTAGGCTAATTTTACCAGTTGTAGCATTTTTCGGTTGTAGCGTCTAAAGATTGCAATTGTAAACATATCATAAAGCGATATAATGTAGAATAATTTTATCTTGTAATGCCATCGCTGTTGCCACCAATAATTATAATAGCGGCATGATGCTTGCATACCGTTTTAGACGGATATGACTAAAGGGACGACCCCATAACAAATTTTTACTGAAGGATTTTTCATGTCACACCTTGATTTAACCCCAGATGATAGCGTACCAACGCAGCTGCCGAGTGAGTCAATGACCACCGAAGCTACTACGCCAAGCCAACCAGCAAACCCACAGCCAGTTTCTCACAAACCTGATCAGCCAACCTCTCAATCAGTTTCTGAGTCAAATTCTCAATCAGTTTCTCAGTCAACCTCTCAGCCATCAAGCCAACCGACTAGCCAAACAATTAACCAAGCAGATTCTATGGTGGGGCTAAAAATTGCGGTGGCACAGCAGCAATTTATTGTCGGTGATGTCATCAACAATGCCAAAAAAATGGTAGAACTGGCTAAAGATGCCCGTGACAAGGGGGCTAATATCATTGTCTTTCCTGAGTTATCACTGCTGGGTTATCCGCCTGAAGATTTGTTGCTACGTCCAAGTCTTGCCTCACGTGTGAAACTTGCTTTTGAATTGCTCTACACAGTCAAAGATATCGTGATGCTAGTGGGTTATCCGCACATTGACCCCAATGGCACGTTTAACTCAGTGGCTATCATTCACAATGGTCAGCAAAAAGGCTTTTATCACAAACAATGCCTGCCAAACTATGGCGTGTTTGATGAACGCCGCTATTTTAATACCGGTCACAACCAAGTGTTATTTGACTATCAAGGGCTGACCATCGGACTACTTATCTGTGAAGATTTATGGCAAGACGCGCCCATTCGCGCACTGAAAGAAAAAGGTGCGGAAATCATCATCAGCCTCAATGCCTCGCCCTTTGAGCAAAACAAGCAAGAACAACGTAAGGCTTTATTAAAAAGTCGTGCCACTGAGCACAATATCCCGATTGTGTATGCCAATAGCGTGGGCGGTCAAGATGACTTGGTGTTTGATGGCGGCTCGATGGTCGTCAACGCTCAAGGTAAAATCGTGCAAGAAGCGCCAAGATTTTTGCAGCATACGCTGTATGTGGTTGCTCGTTACGATGCCCAAAGCGGTCAAGTGATATTATCAGAACAGCGCAAATCACCGCTTGCACTCAGCCAAATCGCTGAAACTTATCAAGCGCTGGTTGTCGGCTTGCGTGATTATGTCAATCATTCTGGCTTTAAAGGCGTATTGGTTGGATTGTCAGGCGGGATAGACTCGGCGCTCACGCTATGTATCGCCGTTGATGCGCTCGGTGCAGATAAAGTTTATGCGGTCATGATGCCCTATGAGTACACCTCGCAAATCAGCCTGCAAGATGCGCAGGCGCAGGCACACCGACTCAACGTGTCTTATACCGTGTGCCCGATTCATGCCGCTGTTGAAGGCATGCGTCATACGCTAGAGCCGATGTTTAGCAACACCACCGCCGACACCACGGAAGAAAATATCCAAGCCCGTGCGCGTGGCATGATTTTGATGGCATTGTCCAACAAATTTGGTCATCTAGTCATCACCACTGGCAACAAGTCAGAGATGGCCGTGGGCTATGCGACATTGTATGGGGATATGGCAGGCGGATTTGATGTCTTAAAAGATGTGTATAAAACCCAAGTATACGCCCTCGCCAACTATCGCAACCGCCTAGAAGAAACGCCGGTGATTCCTGAGCGTGTGATTACGCGTCCGCCTTCTGCCGAGCTTCGCCCTGACCAAAAAGACCAAGACAGTCTGCCTGATTATGATACCCTCGATAAAATGCTGGAGCTGTATATCGATCGCGACTTTGGGTATGATGCGATTGTAGAAGCCGGTTATGATAAAGAGGTGGTGAAAAAAGTACTCAGTATGGTAGACCGCAATGAATACAAACGTCGTCAAGCGGCGATTGGCACCAAGATTACCCACCGCGCCTTTGGGCGTGAACGTCGCTACCCACTCGTCAATCATTGGTCGCTAGAGTTTCCAAAACTTTAATTTCTAAATTATTTTAAATAAGGTGCTTTTGTGCACCTTTTTTTAAAGAGAATTATATGCAATCAGTTGAAGAAATTCTAAATCTTATTAATTCAAAATTAGCTGATTTTAATGATGACGAAGCAATTCAAGCTTTCAATCAGCTTAAAGATTTTATCGCTGATAATAACTCTACGGCTGAAGAAATTTCTGATGCCTACCTGCTTCAAGGACTTTTAGTTGCTTTTAATCCCTTTTTAACGGGTTGTGAAAACGATTACTCTGGCATGGTATATTTTCATAAGGCAATTTAATTTAATCCGGATAATATTAGTGGACTACTTAACATTATTAATTGTTATTTGCCAATTGCTCCTACTACACCTTTTATCAAGCAAAATCCAGAAATATTTATTCAAGCTTACGATAAGTTAAATAATGAATTATTTGAGCAGCTAGATGAATCTAATAAACGTTTATTGAAACAATATGCTGAATACTATAATTACTTAAAATCAAAAGGTGCTAAATTTGCACCTTTTGATTAAAGCTTATGATTAAAATTACATCAACAGCTCACGTTTACCGCTTTTGGTCATGCCGCTTACCAAGCCTGCCTCTTCCATGGCATCAACGATACGTGCTGCGCGGTTATAGCCGATACTAAATTTGCGCTGGATGCTTGATGCAGAGACCTTACGGGTTTCGAGCAAAAACGCCACCACGTCATCATACAGCGGGTCTTCTTCGCCATTGCTAGACCCACTAGCATCGCCACCACTTGGCGCTGAGCTTAGCTCAAAATTATCAAACATATTATCAATATAATTAGGTGCGCCACGCTCGCGCCATGCATCACACACACGGTTGACTTCCCCATCGCTGATAAAAGCACCATGTACACGGTTTGGCTCGATTTGACCAGGTCCTAAAAACAGCATATCCCCATGCCCAAGCATATCCTCTGCGCCACCGGCATCTAAAATGGTACGAGAGTCGACTTTTGAGTTGACGCGAAGCGCAGCACGGACGGGAATATTGGCTTTAATCAAACCAGTAATCACATCCACTGAGGGGCGCTGGGTCGCCAAAATCAAATGAATCCCTGCGGCGCGCGATTTTTGCGCAAGTCTGGTAATCAACTCCTCGGCTTGTTTACCCACCTGCATAATCATGTCGGCAAACTCATCTGCTACAATCACAATTTGTGGTAACGGTTTTAATTTTGGCGCTCTATCTTGGCTGACGCTGTCATTGGGTCGCCACAGTGGATCCAGTAACGGTTCACCATTTTGTTCGGCTGCTATGACTTTTTTGTTGAATTCATCAAGCTTACGCACTTTGAATAATGACATCAGCTGATAACGACGTTCCATCTCAGCCACACTCCACGCCAAAGCACTGGCTGCTTCGGTCATATCGGTGACTACGGGGGTGAGCAGATGCGGAATATCGCCATAGTTGGCAAGCTCGAGCTGTTTGGGGTCAATCAAAATCAATCGCAGCTGCTCTGGTGTGTATTTGAGCAGCATTGACAATAACAGCGAATTCACCAACACGGATTTACCCGAGCCTGTGGTACCTGCCACTAGCATATGTGGCGCTTTGGCCAAATCCGCAATAACCGGTCTACCGGCAATATCTTTACCCATTGCCATGCTGATCAAGCCATCGGGGTCTTGATAAGCTTCTGTTTTCAGCAGTTCGATGAGTCGTACCATTTGGCGCTGCGGATTGGGCACTTCGATACCGATATAAGGTTTACCTGGAATGACTTCTACCACACGCACCGATGCCATGGATAGCGACCGAGCCAAGTCTTTGGCAATACCTGTCACCTTGCTTGCTTTAAGCCCTGGTGCTAGAGAGACTTCAAAGCGCGTCACCACTGGACCCATTTGCGCATTGACCACTTCTGCTTTGATATTAAATTCTTGTAGCTTGATTTCTAATAGCGCTGACAACTGCTGCAACTGTTCGCGGCTATAGCTTGGCTTGCGGTCGGGGTCGGGCAAATCAAGCAGCGATAGCTCAGGTAACGGGCTTAAATTGGCACGATAAGCTGCGGTTTGCATGGCACGCGATTTATGACTAAACAGGCTATCATCATTGATATCGAGCGGCTGGTTGACCTGAGTCGCTGCGGGCTGTTCGATTTGGTCGAGTAGCTCAGACTCCACCGAACGACTATGGGTCGGTATTGAAGGGGTTATCTGGTTGGTATCAATCTCGGGAGCATCAATATCGTTACCATCAATCTGGGTGACGGCTTGCGGTGGGACTTGTCGCATACCCAATAACGATGCGACTGAGGTGGGTGGTGTCTCAATACCTTCTACTTCAATCCCTTCTACTTCAATGCCCTCGAATGGTGGCTCTAGTACAGGATTTTGTGATAAGTCATATTCAGCATCTACGCTACCAAGTAAATCATCCAAATCTGACGACCCAATAGCCGTGTCCTGTGCAGCCATCTCTCGACCAGTGATAGGCTCAGAGATGTGTTTATCCGCTAGCTCCCCTGTGCCTATGGCAGACATAGCAGACATCATAGATGCTTCATCCATAGTTGGCATAGCTTGCGATACATCTACACTATCTACACTATCTACACTATCTACACTATCTACACTATCTACACTAGGCTGCTTTGTCTGAGCTGGCTCAGTGATTTGCGAGTCTACCTGTATCGAATGGGGCCTATTCAGGGTAGGCATTTTAAACGGTTTTTTAATGATTTCGCTTTGCAGTTTTTCATCGAGTTTTTTGGCCAGCTTGGTATTTGCCACATAGGTTGAGCTGACGGGTTTAAATGGATTGGTGGCATCGTGTTCTTCGAGCCATTCATAATCTTTGATTTCACTAAAGCCCGTTTCATCCAAAAACGCATCGAGTGGACTACCGACAAAATCCTCATTATCCGCTAGAGGATTACTTTCATAAGCGGTTTGTTCAGTGTCATGGGAGGCTAATGGCAAAGGCAGTTGCGCGGTATCGTTTGGTTTTGCTTGGTTTGCCTCTTGAGCAATTGCCTTGAGCTCAGTATTGGTTTCATCATCATCTGTAGCTTCAGCTTGTAGGCGGCTGCGAATAGCTTGACCCGATAAAATCTCATGCCAATGTAAATCAAAGGTAAACGTCACGGTGATAGCAATAAACACCAATAAAAACAACAAAGTCCCCCAGTAGGTCAATAAACCACTAAGCCCATTGCCAACGATTTGCCCAATCATGCCTTGCGCCAACCAGCCAAACGATAACACGCCTGTCAGCCCTGCGGTGGCAATGATTAAAAAGATATAACCCAAAAAACGTAACAAGCCATTAGGCTCTACATCATGGCGCCATACATTCCAAGCTTCATAACAGGCAATAACAATGAGCCACCAGCTCGCCGCACCCAAAAACGCATACAAGATATCAGCCAGCCACGCACCACCCGTGCCTGCCAAGTTACTGACTTCATTTGCCGCACTACTGATATGCGACCAACTAGGATCATTGGCAGAATAACTGATGAGGGACATGACTAACAACAATGCCACGATTAGCCAGATAATCGTAAGCACACTTTGACGAATATAATAAGACAACGCAATTTACCTTTGAATTTGAACCTGCTTTGGATAAGCCGTAAGTCAACGCTTTGCTGCGCCATGACTGACTGATAATGACTGTGAAAAAACAATGATTTTGGAAAAACGTTGATTAAAATCACCCTTTTAATCGACTATCATATCAAATCTAAGTGGTGAGTTGCTGAGCTTTTTTTTGCGAAAAATTGCTTTGTTAAATCGGCCAATTCAAGCGCTATGGTAAATGCAGTTTGAGCCAACAAAGCCGGATAGTAGGGTGTTTTTTTGATAACAAGCTTACGCCATTTTTGAGCGTTGATTGAGCTTTGATTGCGCGATGAATCTGTTATAAAAATAACATTTACTTGCTATTTTCGATGTTAGCCCCTATCTTACTTATGAATCAAAAATTAGCCTGTTTTATTATTTAGTTTATTATTCAGCGATTGTTAGGAAAGACGTATGTCAGAAATTATCCATCACCAGCTTATTATTTTGGGTTCAGGTCCAGCGGGTTATTCTGCCGCCGTGTATGCAGCGCGCGCCAATTTAAAACCAGTCATTATCACCGGTATGCAGATTGGCGGGCAGTTGACTACCACCACTGAAGTTGATAACTGGCCGGGCGATCCACAAGGCTTGACGGGACCTGACTTGATGGTACGCATGCAAGCCCATGCCGAGCGTTTTGGCACCCAACTGGTGTATGACCATATCAACCAAGTGAACCTAACTCAGCGACCCTTCACCTTAGTGGGCAATAGCGCCACTTACACGTGTGACGCACTCATTGTAGCGACAGGGGCATCAGCGCAATACTTGGGTCTCGCCTCTGAACAAAAATTTATGGGGCTTGGCGTCTCTGCCTGTGCGACCTGTGATGGGTTCTTCTATCGCGGCAAACCTGTGGTGGTGATTGGCGGTGGCAACACAGCCGTTGAAGAAGCTTTGTATCTATCAAATATCGCAAGCCACGTCACCTTAGTGCATCGACGTGATAAATTAAAATCAGAAAAAATTCTGCAAGACCAATTATTTGAAAAACAAAAAAATGGCAATGTGACCATCGAATGGAACAGCCAAGTCAAAGAAGTGGTGGGCGATGACGCAGGCGTGACAGGTGTGGTGATTGAAAACCTCCAAGACCAGTCTACCAAAACCATCAACGCGCCTGGTATGTTCGTGGCGATTGGGCACAAACCCAACACCGATATTTTCCAAGATCAGCTTGAGATGAATAATGGCTATATCGTGGTCAAAAGCGGTCTAGATGGCAATGCGACAGCGACAAGTGTCGAAGGCGTGTTTGCCTGTGGGGATGTGGCAGACCATATTTATCGCCAAGCGATTACCTCGGCAGGCACGGGTTGTATGGCAGCGTTGGATGCAGAAAAATATTTAGATATCGTTAATCTAGCGAATGCCGATACCACGGTATCAGCCAACACCACTGCTGTTTAGCTAATGCCTTGAACGATGCCATTGCCAAATTACCACCCCTTACAACGCCCTTTCGTTTGCCGTTATCAATTTCCTGATCCGATGGTGGCAGACCCTGACGGTGAAGGCTTGATTGCGCTGGGGGGTGACTTGGCAGCTGATACCTTAGTGTGTGCTTATCGCCAAGGCATGTTCCCTTGGTTTAATGAAGGTGAGCCCATCGCTTGGTGGTCACCTGACCCGCGCTGTATTATTTATCCTAGCGATTTTTGCGCCAGTAAAACCCTAAAACGGCGTATCAAAAATGCAGGTTGGACGTTTTCCCTCAATCTTGCCTTTGCTGAGGTCATTACTGCCTGTGCCGATACCCGCACCTATGCCCAAGCTTCTGCATCAGCTACTTGGATCAGTCCCGCTATGATTGAAGCGTATATGGCGCTCCATGCCGAGCAAGTCGCTTACAGTGTCGAGATTTGGGATGATGATGAGCTGATTGGCGGTCTCTATGGGCTAAAGCTAGGACAAGCATTTTTTGGTGAAAGTATGTTTCACCGAGTGACAGATGCGTCTAAAGCGGCTTTTTTTGTGTTAATGCAGCTGTGTGCACATTCCCAATTTGCTTGGGTGGACTGTCAGTTGCCTAACCCACATTTGCTGCGTTTAGGGGCATCCATCCTACCCAGAGCGGAATTTTTAGCTGGGCTTGCGCAACAATTAGCGCTACCGAGTATTGATTGGTCATCGATTTGCGGTCAAAAATTGCCACTTAATCAACTGTTAAATGAGGATTTGATGACTTATTACCTACCTCCAACTACGCAAGCTTAGGTAAGTTAAGGGTATTTAAAAGCACCGATGACGTTAAAACCACCCCACCCCTCGACTCTAGCATTGACCAGCCAGTTGACGCCACTGCATCAATGTAGTTATTTGCCGGATCGTGCAGCACGTTTAGAGCTGATTGAATTAGCAAAGGATGAACGTTTAAGTACGCCTATTTTTTCTCAGTTTTCACGGCTCGGGTATCGCCGTAGTGGACAACATCTATATCGCCCTGTATGCTTCCATTGTCAACGCTGTATCTCTACACGTTTAGTAGTTAACGAGTTTGAACCCAATCGTACCCAGCGCAAACTATGGCAAAAATCGCACGAGATGGATGTGGTAATTACGGCTTGTGATGATGCCGATGAATCGCATTTTATGCTATATGCTCGCTATATCTGCGCTCGCCATAGTGATGGCGATATGTATCCACCCAATCTGCAAGGGTTTAAACAGTTTTTACAATATAGCTTTACCCAGTCATTTTTTATGGAGTTTTGGCTTCATGATGAATTAGTCATGGTAGCAGTTTGCGACCAATTAGATGACGGCATATCCGCGGTCTATACTTTCTATGATCCCGATGCAACCATAAATAGTTTGGGCACCCTTGCGATACTTACCCAAATTGACTATGTTAAACGTCTTGGATTACCTTATTTGTATTTAGGTTTTTGGGTACCAGATTCGGATAAGATGGCGTATAAATCGCGTTTTTATCCCACTGAATTATTAATCAATCAACAGTGGTATCGCTTCGATGAGGCTGTCACAGCCGCGCAAGTTGAACCACTGCTTCAACAGGCGATAAAAGCACATTATCTAAATATGTGGAATACTACTTAGCGTTTAATTTAGCATTGAATTTGCGCTGCATAATTAACGCATGGGTTTTGGTCGTGTCATGATTATCGTAGTAATTTTTGCGAACGGCAATCTGTTCAAACCCATGTTTTTGATAAAATGCAATGGCAGCATGATTATCTTCTCTTACCTCTAATAGCATCCGCTCAGCACCCGCTACTTGGCACATTTGCGCCATAGCTGTTAACAATTGGCTTGCAATACCTTGCTGTTGATAATCAAGACAAGTTCCAATTTTTAAAATCTCTGCATCTTCAAATATGTGGCTGTAAAAACAATAGCCGACCAATCGCTGATTCAGCTCGTCTGTCGCATAAATTATATGGTTAAATGGCTGCGCGAGCAGGGAATTGATTTGCGCGGCCGACCAAGCATCGTGTACAAATAGCTCAGATTCAATTTGTACCAGCTGCGCCAGTACCTTGTTGGCAACATTATCTTGTGTACTCGTTTTATCTAAGTTATATATCTGTATGGCAGTCATAATTTATTTCCTTGACTTCCTCCCCTCCCTATCGTTCGGGGATTCCTTCTGCAAGACGGTTAAGCCCAACCGCAAGAATGTTCTTACTGGCGTTAATATCTCTATCATGCCGTGTGCCACACGTTGCACAAGTCCATTCTCTTATTCGCAAACCTGCTCTACCGCTCAAGCTACTGGACATATCGCCACAGCACGAGCAAGTTTGGGTAGTGTATTTCTCATTCACGATTTCAAAACGGCAACCTGCGTTCTCGCATTTGTAGGTCAGTTGTCGTTTCAGTTCAAACCAGCCTGCATCGTAAACCGATTTGGCGAGTTTGCCTTTTTTACTATTAAATTGATTACTCTGAATATCACCGACCACGATTAGGGCATTGTCTTTGACTAATTGGGTGGTGAATTTGTGTATCAGGTCTTGCCTTGTGTTTTTGATTTTGGCATGGATAGCCTTGATACGTTTTTTGTTGTTTGAGCGTTGGGCTATAGCTAATTGTTTTGCATATTTTAGCGTTTGCTTAATGGTTAGCTTGTCACCGTTTGAGGCGGTGGCACTGTCTTTAAGCCCTAAGTCAATACCTACACTACCTGTACCGCATGATTGTTTGGGATAGTCTTTAACTGTGATACAGGCATACCAACGGTTACGGCTGTCTTGGACGATTTCTAGTGTGTTGATTTGGTAAAGCGATAGGTTGTAGCTGTCCCATAGGTCAATGACTAGTTTTTGTCCTTTGGCTAAACTAAGCTGTAAGGTGGATTTTAAGCCTTTTTTACCTGTTTGGTGTGTGGCGATGTGTTTGATGGCAGATTGTTTAAACGGTAGCCAGCCTAATGATTTACGTTTTGAATTTGGGTTGTTGGTTCGCCATGACAATTTAGCTTTTTTGAATTGTTTTCTAGCTTTGGCATGGGTTTCATTGATTGCCTGAATAGTCTGACTATGCAAGCCTAGTAATTCACCGCTACCTTTGGTGTAGTCGTTTAGGTCATAAGCACTAAAGAATTTGCCAGTTTTTTGTAGGTGCTTATAACTCAAGTCATTGACGTAGTTCCATACGAAATTCACCGAACCGCTTAGACGGTTCAGTTGGTCTATATGTTTATCTCGTATGCGTAGCTTGAGTGTTTTCATGGGTTTATTTTAACACATTTAGCAAAATTTTGTGCGTAAGCATGGTTACGGAGTTGCCTTATATCCACCGCCTGAAGTCGGTGGTTTTACGGCAACAGAGGATAAGCTTTGGGTGTCAATATCTGTTGCATACCCAAAGCCCCAAACAAAGCCCAAACCCTCCCCAAACTAAGCTTTTTTGACGACGCTGGATTTGAGTTTCATCGCGCCAAAACCGTCAATTTTACAATCAATATCATGATCATCGGGCGCATCATGGAGCAGGCGAATGGATTTGACTTTGGTGCCAACTTTAATGGGCGTGCTTGCGCCTTTGACTTTTAAGTCTTTAATAACCGTCACACTATCCCCATCTTGTAACACATTGCCGACGGCATCTTTAATAACTTGTTCGCTGGCTGCTTCGGTTTCGCCCGCTTGCCATGCCTGCTGTTCTGCTTCAAAGCCACACATCGGGCAAATCAGTAAATCACCATCTTGGTACGTATAATTTTCTTTACACTTGGGGCATGGGGGACAGGCAGGTAAACTCATAGCACACGCTCAATTATCTGAAAAAAAATTTAATAGTCGTCAGGTAGTGTATTGTACGCGATAAGTCACCTCAATAATAGTAATCAGCTAGCACAGACAAACCCGCTGACAGATGACCTAGTAACAGCATTTAGTCAAGCAGAACCTAATAAAGCATGATTGCAGTCCGAGCCCAATTGTGCAAAACTTTGATTATAATTTTTTTAGCAAATAAAAAGAGAGCCACCATGACAGATTTCGTCGTCTTTGATATAACCGGCACCGATGCCCAAAAATTCTTGCAAGGACAATTGACCTGCAACGTCACCAAACTGAGCGACCAATTCCAAGCGACCGCGATTAGTAATCTCAAAGGGCGCGTTGCGTTGGGTATTTGGATTAGAAAAATAGCGGATGACGCTTACCAAATCGTCATCAGCCAAGACTGTGCCGATGAGTTTGCCAAGCATATCAAAAAATATGCGGCGTTCTCAAAACTCACCCTATCAGCCCCACGTGATATTTTTGCGGTTGTTGACAATGGGGTACCTAGTTTTAGCGAATCAGAGAATGGCACTGACACCGACGCTAACCGCAAAGCATGGCAAAAAGCGAGTATCGCTACAGGCAATTACTGGATTGTCAAAGCCACCGCAGGCTTGTGGCAACCCCAAGAGTTGCGTCTACACCAACAAGGCGGAGTGGACTATGATAAAGGCTGTTATTTAGGTCAAGAAATCATTGCGCGGTTATATTTTAAAGCCAGCCCAAAAGCTTGGCTCCACCGCGTAGCAGGTACCGGTGATGTACCTAATGCAGGTGAAAAAATTGGCAACGTGGATGTGGTCAATAGCATTGCCACTGACACAGGTTTTGAAGCCTTGGTCGTCGGGCGTCCCGATGATATTGCCGCCAGTAATCTGACCATTCTTGAGTTACCTCAAGCACTGCAACAACCGGTTGCGCGCCAACACTAAACACCCACCAAACTTGATTAAAATAATTGCGTTAAAATAAATGGGTTAAAATAAATGGGTTAAAATAAAAAAGGCATTTCGCTGATGCCTTTTTTTAACCGTTTTTTTAGGTTTATCAATACCTAACCCATTTCAAACCTAAACCATTTTATAACTAAACCACTTCGCCAGCCACAAACCCGCTTGCCCAAGCCCACTGGAAATTGTAGCCACCTAGCCAACCAGTAACATCGAGCACCTCGCCGATAAAATACAAATTCGGTTGTAACTGACTTTGCATGGTTTTTGAAGAAACTTTATCAGTAGCAACGCCACCACGGGTGACTTCAGCTGTACGATAACCTTCAGTGCCTGATGGCGTCAAACGCCAAGCATTGAGCTGCTCACCGAGCTGCGCTAACTTCTCGTCTTTGATATTGGCAAGCTCAGTCTCAGCCATGTCTTGCCACAATAAATTTTGCAAAGTAGCCACCACTTTTTTAGGTAGCGCCGCCGCGCCTATGTGGTCATTTAGTACGGTTCTGATCAGCTGTTTTGGGTGCTGTTTTTTTTGCTCAGCTAAAAATGCTGCCATATCAAGGCTTGGGAATAAATTGATAAAAATCGGCTCGCCCACCTGCCAATAATTCGATAGCTGTAACATCGCAGGCCCGGATAAACCGCGATGGGTAAATAGCACGGGCAACCTAAAACTGATGCGCTCGTTAAACGCAATGACCTCAAAACTAACCCCCGATAACGATTTAATCGCATCGCCAATCTTATCGGTAAAGGTAAAGGGTACGAGTCCTGCCGATGTTGGCACAATGGTATGCCCAAATTGCTGCGCTACTTGGTAACCAAACCCTGTCGCACCCATGGTCGGAATTGACAGCCCGCCTGTGGCGACTACCAAGGATTGACAAGTTAAGATTTGCTCGCTACTTTTTTGATTGGCTTGTTGATTAGCCTGTTGATGAGGCTGTTGACTAGCTGGTTGATTGACCGTTAAAACAAACCCCGTATTATCGGGTAACGCTTGGATTTGCCAGATGGCGGTTTTTAATTGAATGGTTACTTGATTGGCGCGGCATTGGGTCAGCAGCATTTGCAAAATATCATTGGCAGAGTTATCACAAAACAGTTGTCCATGCTCACGCTCATGATAGGGAATCTGATACTGGCTAACCATGCCAATAAAATCCCAATTTAAATAGCGTGACAATGCTGATTTGCAAAAGTGCGGATTGCTACTTAAATAATGTTTGGGCTCAATGTCATAGTTGGTAAAATTACAGCGCCCACCGCCACTCATAAGGATTTTCTTGCCCGCTTTATTGGCATGATCGACCACCAGTACCCGCCGTCCGCGCTTGCCCGCTGTCAATGCACAAAATAGCCCTGATGCCCCTGCTCCGATGATGATGACATCATATGCAAAAGCGGACGGTGCGCTGGTTGACCCAGCGTGATTTTGAGCCGTGTCAATCTTTGGTGAAGTACTTGGTGAAGTATGTTGTTGCTGCATAATAACCGCTATTTATTACGTAAAAGACGAAAGTGGAATCCGCTTAGAATCAAGATTTTTGCCCAAGATCTGAAAAAATATCCTTAAAAATATCCTGAGTAACATTGCAAAATTTGTGATTTTTTGCCAAACTAAGGAAAAGGCACTCTAGAATCAAGGATTAGATTGTATTGCATTTTCATAGTGAGCGGACGTTTATTGATGGCTCGTTTCATGGCTCTGTTGATAGCCCGTGTTACTGCCAGCTTGTCAATGTTAGTTTATCAAGGTGAAAATGTTGTTTTTTAAGTTAAGCCCGCTACCTATTTGAGCCGTTTGTCAGTTCGTAGCCATTTACAGTATTACCCCACCCCCCTGTCATAACAAGGAATGTTTTATGAAGAGCTACCCTCATAGCGCTGAATTTGCCGCTAAAGCCAACACCACTCCCCAAAAATACGCCGAGACCTATCAAGAATCTATCGAAAACAATGAAGCGTTTTGGGCAAAACGCGCTGAATGGATTGATTGGATAAAAAAACCCACCAAAATCAAAAACGTCAATTATGACCTAAACAATTTTAGCATTAAATGGTTTGAAGATGGTGAGCTTAATCTATCGGTCAACTGTCTTGACCGTCATGTGGCTGAAAACCCTTACAAGCCTGCGATTATTTGGGAAGGCGATCACCCCTCACTTCACAAAATCATCTCATACAAAGAGCTACATTCAGAAGTATGCCGCCTTGGTAGCGCACTGCGTCGTAAAGGCGTCAAAAAAGGCGACCGCGTCACCATTTATTTACCGATGATTCCTGAAGCGGCGGTTGCGATGCTGGCTTGTGCGCGGATTGGCGCGGTTCACTCATTGGTATTTGGCGGGTTTTCAGCAGACAGTCTAGCCAGCCGTATCATCGATAGCCAATCAAAAATTGTCATTACCGCTGATGAATCTGTGCGTGGTGGTAAACATACGCCGCTTAAACAAAATGTGGATCGTGCGCTAGACCAGGACGGTACCGAATGTGTTGAAAATGTCATTGTGGTGTACCGTACCGGTGAATCCATCCCAATGAGCGGTCGCCGCGATATTTGGTATCACAACTTAATCGACAATGCCTCTGAAGACTGTCCACCAGAGCCAATGAATGCCGAAGACCCGCTGTTTTTGCTTTACACTTCAGGCTCAACTGGCAAGCCTAAAGGCGTGGTACACACCACCGGTGGTTATTTGACCTATGCGCTATCCACCTTCCGTGACGTGTTTGATATCAAAGACAATGACGTATTTTGGTGTACCGCCGATGTGGGCTGGGTCACAGGTCACACCTATGTGGTATATGGACCGCTTGCCAACGGCACAACGACCGTGATGTTTGAAGGGGTGCCACAGTACCCAGATTGGGCGCGTATCGGTCATATCGTTGATAAGCATGACGTTACCATCTTGTATACTGCGCCAACCGCCATTCGCGCGATGATGAAAGAAGGCGATGATTACGTCCGTAAATCAAACCGTTCTAGCTTACGTCTATTGGGCTCGGTGGGTGAACCTATCAATCCTGAAGCCTGGAACTGGTACTATAACGTGGTGGGCGAAGGACGTTGTCCGATTGTCGATACTTGGTGGCAAACTGAAACCGGGGGTATTTTGATGACGCCAATCCCCAATACGGTTGATCTTAAACCAGGCTCTGCGATGAATCCGCTGTATGGCGTCATGCCAGCGATTGTCGATGCCGAAGGTGCTGAATTAACGGGTGCTGCCGAAGGCAACTTAATCATCAAAGACAGTTGGCCAGGTCAAATGCGTACCATTTGGGGAGACCATAAACGCTTCTTAGAAACTTACTTTAGCACCTATCCAGGCGCTTACTTCACAGGTGATGGTGCTCTGCGCGATGAAGACGGTCATTATTGGATCACAGGTCGTGTGGATGATGTCTTAAACGTCTCTGGTCACCGCCTAGGGACAGCAGAGATTGAAAGTGCGTTAGTATCGCATCCTTCCGTCGCTGAAGCGGCTATTGTCGGTATGCCGCATGAGCTTAAAGGTCAAGGCGTTGCCGCTTACGTCATCTTAAAATCGGGCGAAGAGCCAAGCGAGATGCTCAAAGGTGAAATCAACCGTCATGTCCGTGGTGAGATTGGTCCAATCGCCAACTTAGACTCGCTCTACTTGGTCGAAGCCTTACCAAAAACGCGCTCCGGTAAAATCATGCGCCGTATTCTGCGTAAACTTGCCGCGCATGAATTTGAAGGTTTAGGCGATACTTCAACCTTGGCAGAACCAGAGGTGGTTGATAACCTCATCAATGTGGTTAAAGCGGATAAACAACCTGCTTAATCGCTGCCCAGATTTAAAAAAACGTCTGTAGTTACAGGCGTTTTTTTTCATAGTTTCTCATAGTTTTCATTTGTTAAATATTTTTAAAAATCCAATTCAAATTTTTAATTTTAATGATGATTTAATTAAACCCAATTGCTTACAATTTTAAGCTTAATCATGCGATAATTGGTTATGTCATAATGCCGACCAAAGGCATTTTTAATAAAACCAATATAACAAGGATAAACCGATGACTGATATGACTGCGGCCACAGCGCCATTAGATTTTAGCAAACCCATCAAATCGCGTGCTGCGGTAGCTTTCGCTGCGGGAGAACCATTACAAATCGTCGAAATCGACGTTGAGCCACCGCGTAAAGGTGAAGTACTCGTCAAAATTACCCATACGGGCGTTTGCCACACAGACGCATTCACCTTAAGTGGCGATGACCCTGAGGGGGTTTTTCCAGCGGTTTTGGGTCATGAAGGCGCAGGTATTGTGATGGCAGTCGGTGAAGGGGTAACCAGTGTACAACCTGGTGATCACGTCATTCCGCTATATACGGCTGAATGTGGTGAATGTTTATTTTGTAAAAGTGACAAAACCAACCTATGCATCGCGGTGCGTGCTACCCAAGGTAAAGGGGTGATGCCTGATGGTACCACCCGTTTTAGCTATCAAGGTCAGCCAATTTATCACTATATGGGCTGTTCAACATTTAGTGAATATACTGTCGTTGCTGAGGTGTCGCTTGCCAAAATCAATCCTGAAGCTAATCCTGAGCAGGTCTGTCTATTAGGTTGCGGCGTGACCACAGGACTAGGTGCGGTAAAAAACACCGCTAAAGTACAAGAAGGCGATAGCGTCGCGGTGTTTGGGCTTGGCGGTATTGGGCTTGCTGTGATTCAAGGTGCCAAACTTGCCAAAGCAGGCCGTATTATTGCGGTTGACACCAATCCCGACAAATTTGAGTTAGCCCGTGAGTTTGGCGCGACTGATTTTGTTAATCCAAAAGATTATGACCAACCCATTCAACAAGTGATTGTTGAGATGACAGGTTGGGGTGTGGATCACAGTTTTGAATGTATCGGTAACGTCAATGTCATGCGCTCGGCACTTGAATGCGCGCATCGTGGCTGGGGTCAAAGCGTGATTATTGGTGTCGCAGCTGCAGGTCAAGAGATTTCCACTCGTCCGTTCCAACTAGTGACAGGTCGCCGCTGGTTAGGCTCTGCATTTGGTGGGGTGAAAGGTCGCTCACAACTGCCAGGTATGGTGGAGCAAGCCATGCACGGCGATATCCAACTGGCACCTTTTGTCACCCATACTATGGGCCTTGAAGATGTCAATACCGCATTTGATTTGATGCATAAAGGTAAGTCCATTCGTTCAGTGTTGCATTACTAAAACATTACCGAACTTAGCATTAAACAGAATGGGAAATTCACCATGAAAAAAGTTGAATCGCATAAATTGCACGGTGGTGACCTACAAGTGTGGCAGCATACCAGTGCGACCACACACACGGAGATGAAATTTGCCATCTATTTGCCACCCAAAGCTATCGTCAATGAAGCCACTGAAACCACTGAAACCACAGCTCAAAGATGTGCGGTGTTGTATTGGCTATCAGGGCTGACGTGTACTGAGCAAAACTTTATTCAAAAATCTGGGTTTGCTGAGTATGCCAGTCGTCACAACGTGATTGTGGTGGCACCCGATACCAGTCCTAGGGGTGTCGATATAAGCGGTAACGATGTGCCTGATGACAGCGCTTATGACTTGGGGCAAGGGGCAGGCTTTTATGTCAATGCCACCCAAGCGCCTTGGGCAACGCATTTTCAGATGTATGATTATATCGTCGATGAGTTGCCTAATCTCATCGAACAGCACTTCCCTGCCAGTGACCAGCGCAGTATTTTTGGTCATAGTATGGGTGGACACGGTGCGCTGATGATTGCCCTGCGCAATCCCCAGCGCTATGCCAGCGTGTCGGCTTTTTCACCCATCGTTGCACCGTCACAAGTGCCTTGGGGACAAAAAGCCTTTAGCGCTTATTTAGGCGATGACCAAAGCACCTGGGCAAGCTACGATAGCTTAGCGTGGATGAAACAGTCTGCGCATAGCAAAAAATTACCACTATTGATTGACCAAGGTAGCGGGGATGAGTTTTTGGCTGAGCAGCTCAAACCTGAGCTCTTTGCGCAAGCTGCCAAAGATGCCAATTATCCGATGACGCTGCGTATGCAGGACGGTTATGACCATAGCTACTATTTTATCAGTAGTTTTATCGCTGACCATTTTGCGCACCACGCCGCTGCCCTTCAAGCTTAAGCACGCACACAATCACTTGTCACACCACACGGCTGACAAGTGATTGACCATTTTCATTTTGCCATCGCATTACCCCCTCCATCATTTAAAATAACAAATTTGCGATGATTATTTTGCCCGCGATCCTATCTGATAAGGAAGATTATCATGGTTAACAAGCGCACTGATATCACGGTAACCCCTACCCATAAAGAGCCCTATTTGCAAGGCGTTGTGTTTCGCTACAGCGTGTTTGCCATTGCCTTTGCTATCCTTGCTTTGGGTATTGTGCTACTCAAATGGTGGCTGATAGTGATTGGTCTGGTGGGCTTTGTGGTGGGCATTTATGATTTGATGCAAGTACACCATGCCGTCTTGCGTAACTACCCAATTTCGGGACATATTCGTTATCTATTGGAAGAATTCCGACCTGAACTGCGCCAGTATTTGATTGAAGATGACCAAGCCGCCGTGCCGTTTTCGCGCCAGCAGCGTGCGCTTGCCTATCAACGTGCCAAAAACGTCAGTGATACCAATGCCTTTGGTACGTTAGAAAATCTATACCAGTCTGGCAAAGAATGGTTTTTACAATCCACCCTTAGCTATCCTCTCAAAGAAACCAATTTTCGTATTATGGTGGGCGGTGAACGATGCCTACAGCCCTACTCGATGTCGGTGTTTAATATCTCTGCCATGAGTTTTGGCAGCCTGTCAGCCGCGGCAATCGAAGCGCTCAATCAGGGCGCAAAACTCGGTGGATTTGCTCATGATACAGGTGAAGGTGCGATTAGTCCGTACCATAAAAAACATGGCGGCGATTTGATTTGGGAGCTGGGTACCGGGTATTTTGGATGCCGTAATCACGATGGTACGTTTAGCGCCGAAAAATTCGCTGAACGCTCGCGCCTTGAGCAAGTCAAAATGATTGAAATCAAGCTGTCGCAAGGGGCAAAACCTGGTAAAGGCGGGGTGTTGCCCAAAGAAAAAATCACCCCCGAAATTGCCGAAACCCGTGATGTGCCGATGGATGCAGACTGCGTTTCCCCAGCGAGCCACTCAGCCTTTACTACCCCCCGTGAGATGGTGCAGTTTTGGCAACAGCTGCGTGAATTGTCAGGGGGCAAGCCGGTTGGTTTTAAGCTGTGTGTCGGGCAGCCTTGGCAGTTTATGGCGATTGTCAAAGCCATGATTGAAGCAGATAATTACCCTGATTTTATCGTGGTTGATGGTGCAGAAGGCGGTACAGGGGCTGCGCCTGTTGAGTTTATGGATAATGTTGGCATGCCCCTACTCGATGGCTTTTTGCTTGTGCACAATACGCTGGTGGGTGCGGGGGTGCGTGACAAAATCAAAATCGGTGTCAGTGGTAAAATCATCTCTGCCTTTGATATCGCGCGCATGCTAGCGCTGGGTGCAGATTGGTGTAACTCCGCGCGCGGCTTTATGTTTGCGGTGGGCTGTATCCAATCGCGCGCGTGCCATACCAACAAATGCCCAACTGGGGTTGCCACCCAAGACCCGTATCGTCAGCGGGCATTACATATTCCTGATAAGGCACAGCGGGTCTATAATTTTCATAAAAACACGCTTAAATCATTGGCAGCGATTGTCGGTGCGGTGGGTTTAAAACACCCAAAAGATTTACAAGCGTATCATATTGCCAGACGGCTGGAAAATGGGCAGATTAAGCTATTATCCAAGTTTTATTATTTTACCGAACCTGGCGTGTTACTGAATTTATCGGCGCGCTCAGATGTTTTTAACCAAATGTGGGTCATGGCAAATCCTGATAGCTTTTTGGCAAATAACGAGGCGTTAATTGCTTACAATCACGATGTGCGTCACGCCCATGCGCACAGCGAAAAGCGCTTTAATGAAGGCAACTACCCTGAGCGTATCGACAGCTTTGATGAAACCGCAAATAGCTACTATACCTATGATGATGACCCTTCTTAATACTTTGTCCACAAAAAAACCGCTAATCGTTAGCGGTTTTTTTGTGTCAGCTTAGTTTATTCCACCGTGACGCTCTTGGCCAAATTACGGGGTTTATCAACGTCTGTGCCTTTGGCAAGCGCAACATGGTAAGACAACAACTGTACGGGAATGGTGTGTACTATGGGCGATAACACGCCAATATGACGTGGGGTGCGAATCACGTGTACGCCTTCACTATCAGAAAAATCACTGTCAAGATCGGTAAAGACAAACAACTCACCGCCACGCGCCGAGACTTCTTGCATATTGGCTTTGACTTTATCAAGTAGGCTGTCATTTGGCGCTATCACCACCACAGGCATGTTTTCATCAACCAATGCCAGTGGACCGTGTTTTAACTCGCCAGCGGGATAGGCTTCTGCATGGATGTAGGTGATTTCTTTGAGCTTCAATGCGCCTTCTAATGCAATCGGGTAATGAATACCACGTCCCAAAAACAGCGCGCTTGGCTTATCAGCAAATTTGCTTGACCAGCTGCTAATCTGTGGCTCAAGATTGAGCGCATATTGAATATCATTGGGCAAGCTGCGCAGCGCATTGGTGTATTCGACCAGTTTAGTGTCATCCACATAGCCCCGCACACGACCGAGTGTCACCGCCAAACCAAATAAAGCCACTAACTGAGTGGTAAAGGCTTTGGTTGAGGCGACCCCAATCTCCGCACCGGCTCGGGTGTAGACTACCAGCTCACTGGCACGAGGCAAGGCGGATTCCATCACGTTACAGATGGATAGACTATGTTTGTGACCCAAGGCTTGTGCGTATTTTAGCGCCTCCATGGTATCTAGCGTTTCCCCTGATTGCGAGATGGTGATAATCAATTGTTTTGGATTGGCAATCACCTCACGATAACGGTATTCGCTAGCGATTTCGACATCGGTGGCAATTTTGGCAATACTTTCCAACCAATATTTGGCGGTCGATGCAGCATAATACGACGTGCCACAGGCAAGAATCTTAATACTGTCGATATCATTGAAAACGGCTTCAGCATTTTCACCAAAATTTTCGGCGATAAACCCGGCATCCAAAAATATTTCGGCGGTATCTGACACCGCTTTTGGCTGCTCGTAGATTTCTTTTTGCATAAAGTGGCTATAAGCCCCTAGTTCAAGAGACGCTAAGGACACTTGCGAAGTAGTGGCTTTGCGGGTCGCTGGATTGCCTTGTTTATCAATCATTTGTGCCACGCCATCTGCCGTCAACTGGGCAATATCACCATCTTCAAGATACATGATTTGACGGGTAAAGGCGACAACTGCTGAGACATCCGATGCGATAAAGGTTTCATGCTCACCTAAGCCAATGAGTAATGGACAGCCCATACGCGCCACCACCATGTTTTGTGGCATATCGTTGGCAATCACCGCAATCGCATACGCGCCATGAAATTGCTGGGTCGCCGCTTTTACCGCATTGAATAAATCACCGCCGTTTTGTACATAGTGCTGGTGCACCGCATGGGCGATGACCTCGGTGTCGGTTTGTGACTCAAAATGATAGCCATTTTGCTGAAGGCGAGCGCGCTCGGCTTCAAAATTTTCGATGATGCCGTTATGTACCACCGAAATCAAATCACCCGAGATATGCGGATGCGCGTTTGGCTCAGTGACGCCGCCGTGGGTCGCCCAGCGAGTGTGACCGATGCCGGTGTGACCATACACGCCGCGCTCTTTGGCAGCGGCTTCCATCAAGGCAACACGCCCCACTCGGCGCACGCGTTTGAGTCCTTCATCGGTTTGCACTGCAATACCCGATGAGTCATAACCCCGATATTCTAGGCGTTTTAAGCCATCGGTTAAAAAATCTACCACATTGTCTTGCGCACGAATGGCGCCAACGATACCGCACATAAATGTTCCTTAGTATCAGGTTTTTGATAAAATTTAAATATATTATCGGTAAAAACTTACTCCAAGTCGTTAAGTAAGCTATTGTTAATCTATCATAATACAGAACAGTTTAATCTTTGTTTGGCAATATCAAACCATTGTTTCTCTCGCTCTACACCAATAAACGCACGAGTTAGATTTACACTTGCCACGCCTGTTGAACCCACTCCCATAAAAGGGTCAAAAATTAACTCATTTTCATTGCTATGAATTTGAATAATTTCTCGCATTAACGTAATGGGTTTTTGGGTGGGGTGAGCCGTTCTTTCCTTGCCAAGTAAAGTTGGCGTTTGAAAAAAACCACGTTGATATGGTTTGTTTTCAGGTTTATTAAAAATCCATTTGCTATTTTTGGATTTTACCCCCCAAATCATAAACTCCATATCTTGCACATATCGCCGATTGATATTTCTTGGCATCGGATTTGCTTTTTGCCAAATCATAATATCTTTAACCACGCCACCCAAATATTCAATTTTTTGAGTAATTTGAGAAATAAAACGGTATGAACAAAAAATTATCATTGAGCCATTTTTGTCGAGTAGCGGATACGCCAAATCTAGCCAAGCTGATGGGTCAAAATTCCAATCCCAATCGCCAAAATCCACCCCTTTTCTTGGATTATTCATCGTATGAAAATTATTATTTTGCGAAATGGCATACGGTGGGTCGGTGATAATGTGATTAACCATTTTGCTTTGCTGTTGTAAATTTTTCATTACATTCATACAATCATCATTAAATAATTGATAATGTATATCTGAATTAAATAAAGTAATATTCAAACTTATCCCCTTTATTTAATCAGCTTTTGCAGGGCTTTAGCAATTTCAAACGCCAATTTCGGTGGAACAGCATTACCAATTTGTTTACAAATTTCAGTTTTTTTACCATAAAACACAAAATCATCAGGAAAACTTTGCAACCGAGAAGCTTCTCTTGGGGTAATTGCTCTATCTAAAACTGGGTGTGAATTGCAACCATTGCTTGGCGTATCAAATCGTGTATCAATCGTTGGCGATACACTTTGCCATTTTAATCGTCCCCACGTTGTATCAAATTTTTGCTTACCTTTCAAATATTCTGGTAAGCTAGACTTATCTCCTTCAGGGGGAATTAATGCTAATTTAGCCAAAGCTACTGCATTATGATTAGTGGCTTGATGATTGTATAATTTTTCTGAATTTTTCCGCATCTCAAGCTGGTAATCAGACTGTGGTAAAGTAGGATAATCTTGTAAAAATTGCCCATCTCCACTTACCAAAAAATGTAAATCACTTATCGCATCTGCCACCGTCACCAAAGGTTTTTTTTCAATGGTATTAAAATCAAACGCCTGTTTTTTGGTTGCGATAATAAATATCCGTTCACGGCTTTGTGGTACGCCAAAATCTTTGGCATTTAATACCTTATATTGCACAAAAAACCCCATATTTTTTAGACCTAATAAAATCTGATTTAAAAAATACTCATTGGTTTTATTGGTCAAAGCCTTGACATTTTCCATCACAATAAATTCAGGATTAATGGCTTGAACAATTGCCAAATACTCTTTAAACAAATAATTTCGGCTATCTTCTAAGCCCAATTTTTTGCCTTTTAACGAAAAACCTTGGCAAGGAGGTCCTCCCAAAATCCCTTGAATTTGGTGTTGTTTAGCAAAATCAATAATTTGTTGTTTTAGCTCTTGTGATGTCAAATTACCGCATAAAATTTGGCTATTTTTATGATTTTTTTGATAAGTTTCTAAGGCTTGGGCATTAAAATCTACGCCCAAAACAGGCTCAAACCCTGCCTGTTCAAAACCATACGACAATCCACCAGCACCACAAAATAAATCTAGTATTAGATCGGAA
>ERZ500990.81-NODE-81-length-32352-cov-4.310865_pt1 | contig 32352 bp, 22 predicted proteins | sample MGYA00248876_ERZ500990 | MGnify/ENA primary metagenome ERZ500990 (study PRJEB25958, sample SAMN03398517) | human skin metagenome | study: EMG produced TPA metagenomics assembly of the Human Skin Microbiome Metagenome (human skin metagenome) data set.
ACTCTTCCGATCTTACTGCTAAAGCTATGCGACACAATGTCACCCAGGACCTGGACTGCTTGAAGCAGCTCGGTAGTATTGCCAGTTTGGACGTGGATTCGTACGGTTGTATTGCCTCGAAAGTGGAGTTGGTCGTGTCCATGATTGTCATTGTGGGTGTTGTCGGTATCAAATTCTTGTTTGCCTTGTTCTTTGCTTGGTGTCTGTCGTGGCGCATTGGCAATTATGACAAGGAGTCCTATGCTCAGCGCATGAAGCGTATGAATGATATGGAAGATTGGTCAGAAGATATCTACCGGCCAGCCCCTGCAGGTTATCGTCCGAATGTGAAGAAGCCGCTTCTTCCTACAACAAGTCGATTCAACCAAATGTACCAAAAGCCACAAGCGAGGCCGACTACCATGGAGCGAAAGATCGCCGCAGCACGCATGGGCACCAATTCTGTGGTCGGTTCACCTCCTCATTCGCCCATGCTGGCGACCGCGCGTAGTTCGACATCTATCACGCAACCCATGTTGCCTTCTTCGCAGTCGATCCACTCATCGAATTCAGGCTCAGATTCGCCTTGGGGTCCATGCCCATTTCCTCTGTGGAATGTTGTGCCGCAACCACCTGCATCTTACCAGCCTTTTAACTTCCCACTCGTGCACACGATTTGTCTTGTCACTGCTTATTCGGAATCGATTGAGGGTCTCCGTACTACGCTGGACAGTCTGTCTACGACGAACTACCCGAACAGTCACAAGTTACTGCTTGTCATTGCTGACGGTATTGTCAAGGGTGCAGACTCGGATGTCTCTACACCAGATATTTGTTTGTCGATGATGAAAGACTTGGTGGTGCCACCGGAAGAAGTGGAAGGTTATTCATATGTGGCCATCGCCGATGGCTCCAAGCGACACAATATGGCCAAGGTATATGCCGGTTTCTACGACTATGACGATCAGACGGTGGAACGCTCGAAACAACAGCGTGTACCAATGATCTTGATCGCCAAGTGTGGCAGTATGCTTGAACTTGACAGCGCAAAACCCGGGAATCGTGGTAAGCGTGACTCACAGGTGATTTTGATGGCATTCATGCAAAAGGTACTTTTTGACGAGCGCATGACGCAGTTCGAGTACGAGTTCTTCAATGCAATTTGGCGAGTAACGGGTATAACGCCAGAAAACTATGAAATCGTTCTCATGGTGGATGCAGACACCAAGGTGTTCCCTGACTCGCTCACGCGCATGGTAGCGTCCATGGTTCAAGACCCGGAAATTATGGGATTGTGTGGCGAGACCAAGATTGCAAACAAGGCGCAAACTTGGGTAACGATGATCCAGGTATTTGAGTACTATATCTCGCATCACCAAACCAAGGGCTTCGAGTCCTGCTTCGGTGTTGTGACGTGTTTGCCAGGTTGCTTCAGTGCGTACCGTATCAAAGCGCCCAAGGGTCCCAAGGGATTCTACGTACCGATTCTGGCCAACCCAGATATCGTGGAGCACTATTCAGAAAATGTGGTGGATACTCTCCATAAGAAGAACCTGCTTTTGCTTGGTGAGGACCGATACCTCACGACACTCATGTTGAAGACGTTCCCGAAGCGTAAGCTGATGTTTGTCCCGTCCGCTGTATGCAAGACGGTCGTGCCGGATGCATTCCGTGTGCTGCGCTCACAGCGTCGTCGCTGGATCAACTCGACGATCCACAACTTATTTGAACTGATTCAAGTGAATGGTCTGTGTGGTACATTCTGTTTCTCGATGAGATTTGTTGTATTCATGGACACTGTAGGTACCCTTGTCTTGCCTGCTGCCATTGCCTTCACTGTTTACGTCGTCATTACTGCTATTCTCACGCCGATTCAAAACCAGGGTAAGGACTCTGGTCAAAAGAAGGAGTTCCCCACGCTTCCTCTGGTTCTACTTGCTCTGATTTTGGGTCTGCCGGGTGTTCTCATCGTCGTAACGAGTCGAAGGTTTATGTATGTGATTTGGATGCTTATCTATCTTATTTCGCTGCCTATTTGGAATCTGGTCTTGCCTTCGTACGCTTACTGGCACATGGACGATTTCTCATGGGGTGCCACTCGTGTCGTTCAAGGTGAAAAGAAGGGCGAATCGCATGGCTCGGCTGAAGGCGAGTTTGACTCATCCGATATTGTGATGAAACGTTACGTTGAGTTTGAGCGTGAGCGTCGCTGGCGCGCTGGTATGGAGTCGCGTGACGCCCCAAGCGATGCTGGTGGCATGAGCACGATGGGATCGTATACGGACGAAAAGCCGCAGCCCACTCTGCCCGATGATCGTGGTGCTCGTGGCCGCCTTGATTCGGTGCCGCTCTTGGAGCTTCCAGCGCCATTAGGCACGGATTCTCGTCAGCGTCCTGGTCCATCTTCGCCTCCAGGCGCGATGGGCGCTGCCAGTGGGTCACGGTCACCACCGCTATCGCCTTCAGGACAGACAAACCCTTGGGCCTCTGCTAGTGGAGCGGGTGCCGTGGTCCCATCCTCGCCTCCTCCCCTTGGCGCGCAATCATCCAACTCAGGCGCATCTGCCATGGCGCGCCAGCATTTGTTTGGATCAATGACAGCTGGCGCACCCCGCCCCCCCACGTTAGTGCGACCGCCAGGCACCATGTCACCACCGCGTCCAATGGCTATGGCGCCGCCTGGGCCAGTATCGCCACCTTCCTTCCGTGGCAAGGTGTCTTCTCCACCGCCTATGTACACGGGTGCTGGCCCTGGATCCCCGCCTGTTCGGCCATTACCAAGCGGTCCGAATCCATGGGCATCGGTGGCGTCGACAGCAGGAGGGTCCAGACAGCCCTTGCCAGGACCCCACGGCTCGTCGGCCATGCCGTCGCCGCAAACACCAGCTGTACGCGCTCCATCTACACTAGCTCAGGCACCGAAAGATGTGCGTCGTGTGAGTCTTGTGGATGATGGTCCTGTGGCGCAGGCCGATGGTGGCATGCGTCAAGTTGTCCGTGGAGCCCGCCGCCAAACCTCAGTGAACAGCGGTGGAGCGGCCTCCCCCGCTTCCCCTTCTTTCAACGCAAGCAATCCCTTCCAGCGTCCCAAATGATGTCGTGAATGATAAATGGCTTGCTGGAATGGTGCTTGTACATAATCGCCCTAGACTTTCCTCGCACCATGGGGGGGAACCACAGATGCTGCCCCTCCATCTCATGTAGCATTGAAATTCCACATTATGCACCGAGCACGTGGCTGTCGCATGCGCGTCAGCCTTGGTAGGGGGTCTTGGTGGGCGCTGGGTTGTTTGGATGCCTGTTTTCTCGAAATAACGTTCGCAACGAGCGTACCTCGCAGGACAACGATGCGCCCTGCATCGGATCCGGCGCCTTCATCTGAAGCTAGTTTGCCGCTTGATGGGGAGATATACGAGGATGATATGATTGACCCAGAGTTCATCACGTACCATGGCGAAGAGTCTTTTGATTATGGCGTGAATGACGGAGACATGCCGGACGATGCCATGTACGATGAAGATGAGTATGACGACGAGTACGAAGAAGAACTCTCATCTAGTCCGTCTATTCCTGATGATGATATCAACTTCGACCTAGTTTACACCTTGCATACTTTCATTGCTACAGTGGAAGGACAAGCGACAGTACAGAAAGGTGATCACCTTGTGCTTTTAGACGACAGTAACAGTTACTGGTGGTTGGTTCGCGTTCTCGTATCGCAGGAAGTTGGATACATCCCCGCGGAAAACATCGAAACACCATATGAGCGTTTGGCCCGTCTCAACAAACATCGTAATGTGGAAATCGCTACGGCCAGGGGTCAAGATAACGAGCTCCCGCCCAACCATGTTGCATCCGGAGAACTTATCAAGTCTCGTACTTTCGGCGACATAAATAAGCACTCAGGGAAAGTATCTGCTCTTTCACGTCGTGGCTTGCGAGACGCAACGGCGGAACAAGTAGACAAAGCACCCGCCAAGAAGATGGGTGTTTTGTTTGGTGAGACCGAATATCTCGAACACAGCGACCTAGATCACTATGATGAGGAGTATATGGGCGAAGGCGAGGACGACTACGTGTATGATGATGAACCTGAACCAGAGGAAGACAAACACGCCGATAAACTGGAACAACAGCTATCAGAGCCCCATCAACAAGAGCATTTGCAAAATTCACCAGAATTGCTCAGTGAGCGTCAACCTACAGAAGAAAAGACATCGCTTATGTCTGAAGAATCTAACACGCACGGAGAATCGAGGTCAAAGCGACCTAACAGTCTCCTTGGATTCCCAGGTACAGAGATGGCTTACAATGTGACGCGTGTATTTGCTGGCGAGAATATTGAGTCAGAGTGCACGTTCAAGACAGTGCTTCTGAATGAGCTCACAACATCAACAGAATTAGTCCATCAAGCATTACAGCGTTTTCAACTTCATGATAATGTTCAGGATTACGCAATTGTACTGCATCATTTGGATGGAGAAGAACAGATTCTTCCACCCTATGAGCATCCGCTTCAAATGATGCAAATGTTGTCGAATATATCATCAATGGAGCCACTAGATGTGCCATCAAGGCATGACAGTGCAGGATCACTGGCCTCCCTTCTAGATACATCGTCAAGTCGATGCATGTATGATTACAGCGATGATCGATTCGGTAAATTGTATCTTGTGCGGCGTATTCCGCTGCACAAACCTGTAAGTGCACTGACTATGCCATCAAATACATCATCTCAAGATAAACAGCTCCGTTTTACGATTCAGCTTGTTTTGTACGATACTGATTTACCTGATAATATGTTTTTCCATCCGACTACTGGAAACCCCACACGCGGAACAAAGCCCTTGATCCAGGACCTTCCGAGCGAGCAGAGGCGCTTTATGCGCTTAGCCAAGAATGCCACTGTTGCAGAAGTCATCGAGGCGGGCATTGAAGCATTCCAACTGCCTGACGCAGTTGTGGATGGCGGCGATGACGTCGAAGATCGCACACGATTCAGTCGACCACGATGCAAGTACGTGCTTCACATCCAATCGGCATCCCATAACGAGCAACCGCTGCATCCGGCATCTAAGGTACTTGCTGCCTATGATACGCTTCCTCTGCTTCAATTTGTCGACACTGATGTAAAGCGTAAGAGTTTGGACTTCACTGTTGCTCCAGGAGTTATGGACGACATTTTGAGCACAGATCCCCTGTTTGTGTTGCGCATTGCTCGAGACAAGTACAAACAAGAGGGTGTTGTACCTTCAGAGACACCGCGTGGTTGGCAGCCAAGTGTACTTAATAGGTCACCGCCTTCTCCGTCCTGGTCGGTAGCTGTGTCGTCGAGTCGGGAGCGGGACAATTATGAAGCCCTTACTAAGGATATGACTTGGTCAAGCAGATCAATGGTTCAACATTCAACTCGACTCGCAAATCCTTTACTCTCCCCGGCGGGCTCCATGCGTGAAATACAGGAATTGCCTAAGCCACCGCCATCCTTAGCTGATGATTCTTGGGTCCAGAAAGATCGTGACGTAAGTCAAGATGGTGGGTTGTACAGTAGTGCACCAGAACCATTCGCGCCCCTGCCATCCTCGTCTGTGCAAAACGAGGTTGATACCATGCTGAGCCGCCTTGCTCTCGATCCAGCACTTGATCCATCAAAGCGAGCATTGACGTCGCCTATCAAGATGAGTCCTCTTAATATACCGCCACCTAATTCTTCATTACATCGTACGTCGTCAATTCGAAGTGTATCTGCTAATGACATGACGCCTGAACCTCGTGGTATGGCTCATATGCCGCGTCGCGTCGGTGATCGTGTCTTGTCTGACTCGACAGTCGCTACAGGCACTGATCGACAAGGTCGTGAAAAGTACAATTTCCATGCGTTGTACGGCATCGTCGATGCTTTGGTCCTCGAAAAGACGCTCGCGACAGAAACACATACTCTGGAACCAGACGCGTCGTCTCATAATGGCTTGCATCGAACTTCGCTGATCATGGCCAAGCTTTTAGAAGAAACGCCATCCGAGAAGATATGGACTAAGTGGAATGGTTTGTTTGCGCTGCCTTGGCCATCTTTGGCATCAGCACCCAGCACATCCACTGAAAAAGTGCGCGAACACTTTATGCCACTCATGAAGCAGATTTCCGAGTTGGAAAATGACCTCGACGATACATTACGCAGCGTGCTGGCGTATCGAGATGCCTGATATGGACTACATAGGATACGCTAAAGATGATGACATGCGGGCGATCTAGACGTTAATACAACACGCATTGGTTTATAACCTATTTAGACATGACTTCCTCCAGTGCATCGCTAAAGATGTCGAGGGCATCAGAAAGCTCCTGTTCCGAAACAGTAAGCGGCGGGATCCAGCGGATGACGTCAAATGAACTTGTACTCATGATAAGCATGTCGCGCTCTAAACAAGCCTTGGATAGTCTTTGGGCAATCGGTTCACCCGGACCCGACGCAAATTGCACACCCACCATAAGACCCATGCCGCGGATGTCCTCAATCACCTTGCCAAAGGACGTTTGGCGAATGGCTTCAAGGCCACTAAAAAGCTGCTTGCTCCTCTCCGCCACATTCTCAAGAATTCGTTCATTCTGAAATGTTTCAATAGTGGCCCGTGCGGCAGCACAAGCTACTGCATTGCCAGCGTATGTGCCACCGAGTGTGCCCGGCGACATGATATCCATGACCCCTTTATTACCGACCAGACAGCTAATAGGGTAGCCATTGGCAAAGCCCTTCGCGAATGTCATAAGGTCTGGACGTACACCAGAGTGTTCAATAGCAAACATTTTACCTGTGCGGCCAAAACCTGCCTGGATCTCATCCACAATAAGAAGGATGCCATGCTTGTCACAAATGGCACGAATACCTTCCAAGAATGCTGTAGGAGCAGGAACATATCCGCCTTCGCCCAGCACAGTCTCCAGAATAATAGCAGCTGTATCGAGGGGCGATGTTTCTTGCTTAAAAAGGAGTTCAAGACGCTTCAGAGAAAAATCAACAAGTTCATCTGTAGATGTCTGAACAGGCTTGAACAGTTGCGAATAGTACGGGAATTCCATTGTAAAAATGCCGGGCATATACGGACCCACGCCTTCACTGTACGACATTTTACTGCGAGTCATGGCAGCCGTGGCATTCGTGCGACCATGGTATGAGCCCTTCGCAACGATGATGTTCTGACGCTTTTTGTATGCCCGTGCAACTTTCACAGCTGCCTCTACAGCCTCCGAGCCCGAGTTCCACAAAAAGAAGGAATCGAGCGACGGTTGCGGCATAATCGGAAGGAGCGCTTTTAAGAGATCAATCTGCGCAGAACTGTAGCCCAGATTTACTTGAGCATGTGTGACTTTAGCACACTGTTCTTGAGCAGCATGCGTCACGGCTGGGTGGCAATGGCCCAAATTCACAACGCCAATGCCACTATCGTGGTGAGCTAAAATGGAATACGTACGAAGTCATGTCCAAAAGACGTTTGCCCTGGTCTGTGAAGAGATATGTACCACGAGCCTCAGTGAATACATGCTGTGACATGCGGCCGATGCCGCGAGTGATGTGCTGGGCTCCGAACTGGGCAGCTTGACTCATTGTGTTCGTGGTTAAAAACCTAAACCTACTTGGGACGGAAGAGAGGATCTCGGAACATCGGGCCAGTTCTGTGACGCACAGACCACAAGTTTTAACTACTGCCTTGGCTTTACAGAAATTATTAGATTACTAAGTATGGATGAGGACGACTTACCAAGGAGCATCTTGCTTGTAGCCACTGATGCGCATGGGATCTGCCCACGACACGGAGGCATTCTGCTCAGTTGTGAAGCGTGTGTATTCCGCAGGCACAAGTGGTACATGTGCTTGTAAGTGTGGAAATGGCATGGGCATGTTATGCACAGGAATGCAAGCAACTTGATGCGATGTCTGAGGCATCACTGAAGAATGCATGGCGATATGCTTGTGAGGTGACGACGTCATTTGTATGCCATAGTCATGGTAAGGTATGTCACGGTTCAGATACATCATGCCCCCCGAGCCATAATCAGCCATATTGGGATATGCACTCGGATACAAGTCATTAGATGGGGCATTGGACCCTTCAAGTAAAGCGCGCGCAGATGAAGGCGAGTCTCGTACTTGCATAGATGGGCTCATGCGATATGCATTCGGCATGGTTGAGATTTGTGCTGCATTCGTGCCATTGCCGGGTGTGGCCAGCACTGAACGAGATGTCGACGTATCAAAGCTGTCCATGTCGGTTTTGCTGTCATGAGATGGACTCGCGAGAATGGACGGACTGCTGATTCCGTCTGAAGTGGGCGGCTGTACAAGCGGTGAAGGGTCCACCTGCATAAACTTTATTGGACGTAACGTTTTGGTTCTCTTGGCCGAAGAAGGATGCATCGTATCCTTGGTATCAGAATTCCGGTGAGAGGCCGTGTTTGTTTGACTAGGCGTCAGCGGCGTCCGCTTCCTCCTTGCACGATCATCAGAAAATGGATTCGAAGGCGCAACGGAAGCAGAACGTATTGGACGCGAAATTGAAGCATCTATTCGACCGCCATTGGGAAGGTAGAGGCCGTTTTGGAAGCGCGATTCGTGACCTGGCTGAATGGCCCACCACCCGCCTTTGCCCGGAATAGACGACTCGCGTTCCAATTTAACAAAACTCTTGTTGAGACTCAGGTTGTGACGGATACTGTTCTGCCAGCCACGGTCGCCACGCTCATAGTATGGGTACACAGAGCTGATCCACGAGTAAATTTCCGCCAAACTAAGCCGTCCATCCGATGACGCCAGTATGGCCTGACCAATAAGTCCAGCATAGGACACGGATGAAGGCTTAGTCTTACTGGATCCATGTCCGGGAGGCAGGCGGAAGTACCTTGGTTGGGGTTCGTGGTCCAATGTGCCGGAATTCAATGCTGCCTGAAGCTCCTCTGACACCAACTTGACGATACGACTTCCATCAGGTTGATCCCACTCTGTCTGATCAGAATCAGATGAAGCCATCATTTCATTACACACATCCTTGAATGCTGGCTTGATAAGTGGCATCGAAACCGATTCTTGAGCAAATACATCATCATCGTATGTCGGTGTCTTTGTCGAAGCGGTAGAAGGATTGCGAGATACGCCATTCTTTCGCCTCGAAGAGCGGGATCGTGACGAGTTTTGTTGCCATGAACGCGACTCGGGTGAAGAATTATTCGTAATACTCAGTGTAGCAGATGGTGCACTCCGGTGTTCTGAATCATCATCACTGCTTTTTGGAGAGTCCATGAGTTGCCGAGGTGCCGGTACTGGAGTGTCGAACGACAACACAGGCGGTACGGCGTCGGGCAAGCCAGTAGAGTCTGCGTGCGGTGAAACGCCAGAAGTAGATGCTGATAACTGAGCCTGGGTAGCCGAAACACCAAAAATATCCGCAGGACTTATAGTATCCGTTCGACGTTGTGGTGTTCGCGACTCGAGAGATGACATTTGCCTCCAGACCGGCGAAAAGCTAGGCGCGGTGGCAGGCATTAACGTTGATACCGGGCTTGGTCGATCCATAGTAGAATATGACGTAGGTTTTGGTTGGCTCTTATTGGCCAAGGGACTTGTCAGAAGTGGGCGCTTCGTGGGCGACATGTCCATATCTCGACCCTGAGGTGAGCGCCCTGGGAATGACTCAATACATTGTAGGCGCGATGGCGACGAAATGAACGGCGCACTGAGGTCTGGGTCATTGGGGGGCAGATGTGAAAGCGGCGTTGATGAAAAAGCAAAATTGCTCACACCACCACGGATGGTCGCTGTCGATGACGCCAAATGATGACCCGATCCCCATTCACCAGCCACAAAGGGCGAGCTAGGCACATTCGAAAGTCCTGCATTAGACATCAATCGACCTTGATGCGTCCAAGGTGTAATGAGATTTGGGGAAAACGCGAACGTGGAACGAGAATATGAATAATCTACACCCATGCTGGGTGAGTATCGCATTGGGGTAATTTGTGTGCTTGGATCAAAACGAGAAGTGGGCGTCAAAGTCGTAAAAGGCAGAATGTCGGGCAAAATATCGTCACTTGGGCGCTGATGTTCCTGGAGCGGCGTTGACACAGCGTGCACGCGACGAAGCGACGAAAGACTAGTGTGGCGGCTGTGAGAACGCCGATGTGCAGGGGCTGGTGTCGAGGACAATGATTGTGTGATTGTTTGCGTCGTCTTCGTTTCGGGTGTTGAGGATACACCAGATCCCAAAACAGAGAGCTTCTCTGGATCAGTGGTGTAATCGGACGATATGTCAGCCCAGCTCGACATGCTTGTGTCAGGCACGCCATTATCCTGAGAGGGTACAAGCGAGACGGTTGAAGAATCTGCTACATCTCCTTCCTCAGTTCGTGAGCGTTCCCGTGCCTTGGCTTCGCGCCGCATTCGACGCGGACTTGTTTTGCTCATCATTATGCGATCCAGGAGGCTCATGCTTTTCATGCATGCATTAAGTTGATCTGTTGCGCCTGAAGATGCGCGTGTGAAAGGACGCGGACCCCATCCGTTCAATGCGTCTGATGAGGTATTGTCTCCCTCGTCCATCCCGGGAGTGTGTTCATCTAACCCTGGCGTAAAGGAGTTCTCGCTCGATAGTCCGTGAACGTCGTCTTGAATAGACGAGGAAGGTGCGAGCCACAACTTACCAGCTGGATCTACACGTGCCATACGATTCAGCATTTTAATATCTGGGCTTGTGGGGGGTGAGCCAAGCTGCGAGGGCTCATCATGAGTCGGAGCATAGGTGGTCGAAATAGAGAGAGGAGATTCTAGGCCATGACTTTCGGCCACAACAGAGTTAGCGCGAGAGAGACGTATTGGTGAACTTGGCTCAGCTGCAGAGAGGGGCGGCGATGTAGCCCTACTTTGAGCTTCATGGCCACTTTCGAGCAGCATTTGCTTCTCAAGCATACGTCGTCGTCGAATGCGGCGACGCCGTTTCTCTTCGGCGCTGCCCACCTCGTCCAGGGTCACACGTGCGCGGTGCTCATCTGTCGGCTGTGTGTGCATGGGACGTACGACCGCAGTAAAGAAACTCAACTGGCCACTCGTCGTTCGAAGCCATCGAGAAAGTTGAGGCGTGACATCTCGGTGATGTTCAACATCAGCGTTTGATACGTTTCGCTTAGCGGACGTTTCTGCCGATGACGCACATGGCGAAGCAGGTGGTAAACGCTCTGCCTTGAGGAAGGCCGCGACGCCTGCACGCGTACGTTCGTAGTCTGTACGGCTAAGGCGTAGGCCTAGAGCTTGAGCGCGCGCGAGGAACTCGTCTGCATTGTCAGTGGACGCGGTGGTGCCGGGGTGTGTACGAGACCCGTTGGATGTAGATGCCTCTTTAGTCCGGCTCCCAAAATGCTCATTCGCACCAGGAGACATGTGAATGTCCGTGCGTGTTAGTGGTGATTGATCATGCTCGTGTTGGAGTAGGTCGCGAGCGACCGTCATCGCAAGGAGCCAGATTAGAAGGGCTACGCGACACAATCCAAAACCAACGCAGCGGTGAGGGAGTGTTGAACGAGGCAAGCACGTCAACGACGGATGTACGTTTCTCCTTAGCTCGCTTGCGTCTTGGTCGATCTGCCCAAGTCTAGGCAACCGGCCGCCTCGGACTCGTGCCACACAAAATGGAACGACTCCACTTGGGCGCGTCGCGTACATGCACACCCTCATTCACGCGCGGATTGGTCAAGTGTGTTGGAAACAGACGCGTTCAGTCACGTGAAAACAAGAATTGAGCCGCATAACATTCTTTATGCACAGCAGGCATTTTTTGAAATTGATACAGCACAATCAATGCACGGGACACACGCAACGCACGCACCAACGCTATGCGCGCTGAGATTGGCGCCAAGGCTTTGGCTCCTTGCTCCAAATGGAACAGCGTTGCTAGGCTACATACTGATATACATGTCGTGTGCCGGTTCGCTGCCAACGTTAGTACCGTAGGAAAGAGCATACCTCAAGATATTCTGTAGAACATTAGTAAAATGACGCGACGTACCTCGATCCAGGAGAGATTCGATGCGCTTCTTGATCAGGGCTGGTGAGGGTTGAAACCGTTGCATAAGCTGCTGTACTACCTCGTTGACGAGCTCGTTGTGAGCGAGGGTTTTCCGGCTCTTCATGATCCGCACGATGCATGCCTCGACCTGGTTTTTACGTTCCTCTTCAATCTTGACATTGGTTTCTTGGCGCTCCTGTGGCGTCTCGATTTTCGCTGCCACTTGAGCAATTTTCACGCGCGCAAGAGGACAAGTGAAGTCGGCGTTAAACACAAACGAGTCCGTTTCGGAGACATCTCGGCCCTTGGGTTCTTTTCGCAAGATCTTGTATTTGGCACATGCCAGACTTTGCAGTGTGCGTTGCAAATCTGCATCGGGCATGCGAGTCGCATCACGAATGTGGCAGTAGGTGAGGACATCCGCCTGCTCGAAGAGGAGTAAAACCATGAGAGCATATGTAGATACAACGAGTTCATGTGTGCGTGACTTGAATTGGACGCGCACATCAGCGGTACCAAGCGACGGCTGCCACGTCAGCACACGACCGCGATGGCGTGTGTCATAAAATTTTTCAAAAGTGTTGCATGCTTCGGTAAGCGCAGGTGGAAAGATGCAGGGTTCTTTAGGCGAAGTGATCGGCCAGTACGTCGCAGTAAGCACATTCACGTTCAGTTGTAGGGGCAACGAAGTGCGTTCGCGTTCGAGGGTATGGTGAAAGACGCGAAGCACTTCCTCGCTGAGCTTCATATCATTAAGCATGCCCTGCAGCTTCTGGACATAACCATGGCCGCATTCGACCTTTAGCTTGGCAATCATACTGCGTTCGGCATCGTCCGACGCGCTCCTATTGTGCAAGAGACGCCGCGTCAGGTGCATCTTGTAGTAACGCTCAAAGACATCCTTCTCGTGCACGTAACGGAATATCGTGATAGTTTTGTTAAGCACCGGCTCTAGCGCCGTGGTATCATCAGCAAAGCGCGTGCCTTTGCGAAGATGCTCATCAATATACAATGATATAAATTCAGGAGCACGCGTATTCAGGTTGATAAATGTATCCATCGCTTCATTGATAGCAGCCTCACAGCTCTTGTCGCCTTGGAAACTCGTGGCAAGCACCCCATCAAGCCGACTCTTAGTATCGAGGACCTGATTGACCCACGACATAGCCATCTCTGCGCTGGGCATTTGTGTGCTTTTAGACTCACACAGCGTGGTCTCATTGATGATCTTTCCGCGATCCGTAACGTATGCACGTAGCACCTTGTTGAGGGCATCCAGACCTGTGGGAACTAGACGAAAGAGGCGATACATGCGCTCCATATCTGCACGAGCATCTGTATCGAGCAGCACGACCAGCCCTCCGTCAGGCATCGCCAAGATTTCGTCCAAATGCTCTGTCAGCAAGCGACGCTCGACGATCTCCTTGAGTGGTGCGAGCGTGTTGGGGCTTAAGCATGCGTCTACCCGTGCCTGTTCTTCTGCAAATCGACGCTCTGCTGATTGTAAATAGTAAGTCGCTCGCTGAGACTCGAGTAGACGCGTGGCTTCAGTGGCATAGTACTCGGACGTAGTAGATAAAAACATAGGCTCAAAGTCGTGTGTATATACACTCTGCTTTGCATCATGTGATAAAGACAAGAGCATATCCGACACAGCCTTAATGGTTCGGCGTTCGACCGTAGCCCCCTCGCGTTCACAATACACCTGACGAAGCATGGCCACCAACAAATTAGTACAGCACGGCACACGTGTGGAACGCACGACCGTATCGCGAAATAGATCGAGTCCAAGATCCCAAATAGGCTCGCGGCGGTGATTAGGGACGTACACACGATCAACGTACTTGAGCACATCACGAATCTTGCCCATACATGAGCAATGGTCATCCCACATTGCTGTTACCGCGCTAAGGAATCGTTCACCTGCAGGAACCGTAGGAAACAATGCCTCGGCATTTCCTGGAAGAAGTCCAAGCAGGCGTGCTGTATTATCGCGTAGTTTCCCCTTGTCACTGCCCGACATGGCTTGGGACGCGGCCTGTGCCTCCTCAATGAATAGGGAAAACACAGGAGTCAGTCGCGTATCACTTTGTTTAACAAGGTGCTCCTGAATTTGAAGCTGGACACCATGGTACAGCATGTCTCCCTGTTGATTCAGGATCAGATTGTAAGCGTAACGGTAATGTTCTTCATAGCTCAATTTTGATATATTATGATGCTGGATTTGGGCAATCGCAGCAGACAGACGCGACCACATCTCTTCCACTGATACACTGAGTCCGTGCTTCCGTGGAGCACGTAGCTTGTGGTGACGCACGCCTAAGCGACGCGGCGCTCCTGTCGACATAGTGCTCCGGCCAGCGAAATGTGCGCCGCTTGCTCAGCTCAGGTGGCGGCCTTGGTGTGTGATTTGTCACGTGACGTGTGTTGATCTTGGAACCCCGAACGACGGGTGTGTTGTACGCACTGACGGCATGGGCGTGTCGTCAGTGAAAGAGGATCATTCATGGAGTGCGCGTCATGCTCGAATAAATTCTGCGCTGCATTCATCAGAGCTCATAGTAGCTATATCACCGTTGGCCGCATTTACGGCACAGCATGCAGCCTTTGTACGCGTTCTGCTGTCTCAGCTGCGGCACAATCTTCGCGAGGAGAGCCAAATGGGGCATGAGGTGGACTGTGCACTAGCCCTCCTATGGAGTAGTCTGACGCCTCCGCGCTCGATATCTCTGTCACCTGCGAACACGTCGACCATGATGTCGATCGAACGTACTCGAGAGCGAGCCCGTGCCCATCTGGATGATGTACTGCGTGCGTCTCTACAGCCCAACGACTTTTCATCCCAATGTACATTGCAGCACGGTGCAACAGGTATGGTAGAGGTCGTTCGCTGTCGTATGGACCGCAAGCTCTACGTTCTAAAGTCGATGCTCAAGGGTGTGGTCCGACGTGAGGCGTACCGCTTTTCGCCCGTATACGAAAGCCAGCTTCTTGCTGAAGGGTACGATTCTGGTGAGGTATCCTGGACACCGCAGCTGCATGCTGCTTTCCAGAGTCCACGCTCGCTGCATCTCTTAATGGAATACTTCCCAGCAGGTGACCTTGACTCGCTACTGCAGGCTGCATCACAGGCTGAAACGAGCTACCCTGGCAAGAATGAGCGCGGACTACTGCAAGAGTCATGGGTAGTGAGATATGCTGTTGACATGGTAGCAGCGCTTGGTTGGCTGCATTCACTTTGTTTTGTGCACCGCGATATAAAGCCCTCCAACTTCCTGTTGGATAAAAGCGGCCGGCTGAAGCTGTGTGATTTTGCGACATGTGCACCCTATGCCTACTTCCAGGAACTGAAGGAGCGCCGCGTACTTGCCTATTATACACAGCGGCCCGCAGGTACGTGCGACTATATTGCACCAGAAATATTACAGTGTGAAGAGGCGCGCATTCAACAAGAATGTGTATCACCGCCCCTTCACACGCGCTCATCTTTTCAGCCGGATTCGCATGTTCCTGGCGCCTATGGACCGGCCGTCGATTGGTGGAGTCTGGGCGTCGTATTGTATGAAATGACGTTTGGAAAATTGCCGTTCTGGGCTCCGCAGGCTGCCGACGTGTATGAACGGATTGTTCATCACGAGCAGTACTTTACAATGAAAGACACAGATCTTCCGTGCTCGGATGCACTCGCGTCTCTGATACGCCTGCTCATTTGCCCAGAGGATCGACGCTTGGGACGGCACAGCACCTCCGATGTGCAGCGGCACCACGTGTTTCACGACGTGCCTTGGGACAATGTGACACAGATCCCACCTCCCTTCGTGCCAGATTTGAGGAATAATACGAATGAGCATGTCAGTGTGCTACACAGTCCCATCGGTGTGGCGTCTGGAAATGTGGGATGGGATTCGCTGTCGATGGATACCCCACCGAGTTTTTCGGCCATGTTCCAAGGCCCCTTGGACCAATTTCCAGAATTTGATTCGCTCGACACAGACCCGGTCGACGCGTCCTGGGGCGTGGATCTGTATATACCTCCCAGCATATCTCCGGCTCCGCCGACACCGCCAACGGCATCTTCTCCCGTGCCATCTAATCCCCGTGAGCCGCCACCGTCACCATTGAGCTCCTCAGCTTGTGCTGAGATTGATACTCATTTTTGTGCCTTTAGTTATGTGCCACGTTCGGATGCTTTTGACGTTCCTACACCACCCAGGTGCACGTCCGAGTCACCACCTCCTGCGACATCCACGCCATTCTTGAGCAAAACGACATCAGTCGCATCCAGCACGCCCGTCACACCGGCCATTGCGACATTTTCGCCTGAGGGGCCGCCACTCTCTACTCTTCAGCGGACAGCTCTTGAGCGTGCCTATATCACACGACAGGACATGCACACGCCATTTCGGCCCTCCCCATCGGTGGTCGCGACAGCGTCGTCGTCAGAAGGCGCCGCACCCAATTCCCCCTACCCCTTCCCGCCGCCAAACCGAATGCAACGCACACCCCGAACACCAGTTGTTCCCGGTGTCGCAAACTTCATGCCTGATACCATGGGCTCCGACTCCCGGCATTCGGGTGGCAGCACATGGAAACGCAGTGTATCTGAGCGCCAAGCGTGGTCCGAGCTAATGCGCGCTGTCGAACGCAGTGCGCGCAAGCAAAATGTGTCTCGGCACGCACCGCTCCGATACGCTATTGATGAACAATCGCCCTCACCCCCCTCATCGCCACAGTTGCCGTCTCACACTCGATTGCCGAATGCATTAGACGCACACATTTCATCATCGCCCGACTCGAATGCCTCGTCATCGCCCCCGTCTTCACCACCCCTGCTACGCTCGCGAAGCTCATACAGAGATATACGACCCACGAACGATGCTAACAACAGCGTACATCGCTCCGGTAACGGCGAACTTCGACACAAGAGAAGTACGCGACAATTGCTTCTTGACGCACAGGTCACGTCGACTCCCACCCGCGCCGCACGCACCATGCCACTCGTTCCTGTTACCGTTGCTTCTCACGCACAAGGTGATGCCCCTGCTGGATCTTCTCCTCGTGGACGCACGCTTCGCACGCTACGTGGAAGTGCCTCGGTGCGTGATTTCCGGACCGAGTACATGCGCTTGGAAGAAGACAATTTCGTGCTGCCGACACTTTCGGCACCGGTATCGGCCAGTGCGGCAGCTGCACCTCCATCGACGCGCTCATCAATGGACAGTCATCGCACGTTATCAGAGTATCGCCGCGCACCCCGTCCGCTCAACGAGTCCGAGGATGCATTTGGCCGTCGCACGTCGCTATCGAAGCAACGTAATATACCTCGCCGCATGCAATCGACACTCGGATTAAGTGGATTGTATCGGTACGGTCGACCCACTATGGCAAGCGTGCTCGAGCAGACGACATCTTCACCGATCATGTCGTCGCCACCGCGATCCTTTTCGGGACGAGAGACCTTTGCCCGCATGCGACAAGAACAGTCCCACATTGAACAGAGTGTATCGGTTTTGGAAAAAGATCTGGACGATTTGCGTACTCGTGTGGATAAAATGCCTCTATGAAAGACCTTTAATGTATGAATGTAACAAGAATTGGTGTGATGCAAACGCTAATGTAGAAAAAATGAAGGGGCCTTGGGTATCATAGGGCCCGCCGTTTACACCTTACGATCACGTGTGCGCCACGTCGGTGGCGGGGTGAAACGGGGCCCTGGCATATCAGGCACTTCTTTTATGGTATGTTCCATGGCACGGGTGGCGGGACTGAAGGGTCCATGGGCCCTTCGTGGTGCATCGTCCACAGGTGGTGAGTGGAGATAGGGCACTGTGTAAGGGGGCGTATAACTCGTGACATCATAACGCGCATGACGAAGCTCCACAAGTGTTTGCTCGGTGCGGTCCAGTAGTTCATCAAGGTGATTGCGCTCCATGTAAAGCTCGTCACGCAATCGCTCGAGCTCAAGTAAACGAGAGCCGTAGGAGACGCGGGGTGCATACGCCATGGTCTGGAAGCCCCTAGACAAGCGACCACCGGAGACATGTGGCGCAAAGTCATGCTGCGAGGCGTAGGACCATTCGCCCGATTCATCCGTCTCACGATGAGGTGAAGAGCTTCCAGCTTGTGGGAGGCGCGAAGAGCCGACTTCCATCAACACAAGAGCAGCTTCACGCTCCCGTTCAGGACAAATGGGCGTCTCTTCATCGTTTGACTTGATACGCGTCATGCCCTTGGCCATCGGCGATACTGACTTTGTTTGGTGCTGAGCTTGTAGCAGATTCGATCCGTTTGTGGAAGGTCCCATAAGGCGCTTGCGGCGCTTGATCACAGTCTTTCGCATGCCAATGGGGCGATGAGTGCCGTGCAGCTTGTAGTACAAGCCACAAGCATTACAAATATTATTTCCTTCTTCATCACGACGCCACAATGGCGTGGTCGTGGTCTGACAATTTGTGCATCGAAGCGGCTCAATCGAGCTCTGCTTGTCGTTGGTGGAGAAGCTTTTGTAAGGCGCTGCCGTAGAAACTGAGGTGGACGCCGATGCCTGAGCCTGCGCTGTCGATGTCTGTATTGAATCATCAGCTTGTGCAGCACCGAGTGGCGGGACCCAGGAGGGGTCAGCCTTTACATTGTTGTACGTAGGACAACCGTCGCACTCTGTTGATCCGCCCATGCCATTGCACAACCCATGACCAGGGCATGAGCCGACTGAGGAGTCTGTGCGATCCTCGTTACCACACGGCGTTTGTCGTGATGCAGATACAGACGGAGACTGAGAAACAGACTCTGCATGAGTCTCAACGGTCCGTTGTTTTTTCTCGTGATGTGGCCATAGAGGTTTAGGTGGGGGATGAGACGGTCGCTGGATAGACACACTCGTCGCCAGTAGAGGCGGCAGATTCTCGTTTTCAGGGGTGGGTTTGTCATGATGGGGGGGATAGGGCGAAATATTAGATGAGTTCGGGGCTAAAGCACGATGATCAAGACCAGATAGTGCCATGACTTTGACTTGATAATGTACACGCCAGAATCGAGAGGCCTGTGTAAGTCAAAAACACAGAATTATACCAGCATGCGAGTACTAAACCGAGAAAGCTAGTGTACTCCTGTAATCTTTTTGCAGAGAACAACTATGCTCGACAGTGTCGATTATGTTTAGGGCACGTTGACAGGTCGAAAAGAACGTTTTTCCTCAAAATACGAGACAAGCGGACTTGAGTAGATAAAGAAAAAAGCAAGTGGCCCAACCCCAGTGGCTTGACAGAATGTGATTGAGAAACTCGCATTTGGTCATAGGTCACATAGAGCAAATTCCACGTGCGCCACAGAAAGCAGAGTTCGAAAAGACTTTGATATGATCTGGTGAAAATGAAGTCTGCGTATATGATTGGCTGTAGTCAACTTGAATGTGAATGATGTGCATCATATCATTACAAAACGAAATGAGATAGGGCCTTTTTCCACGCCCCCTGGCTCGGGCAGTGGCGTATTCGGCCTAGAGCTCGTATGAGTGAAACACAAGAAGGACTTGAAGTCACGTTGTCTTGTAAAAAATGCTTACGAGGCAATGATAGTGCTACGTCCGCGTGTGAGGATATAAAAATGTCGTATTATTGCGTCTATCGAGATGTCGTGCGTCCCTCGTAACAGGAAGACAAAGGAAGCCACAGTATGAATCGTAGAGCTAGTTACGTAGGCCCATGTCCATTATTGTGCGCGTTATTGAGAACAATCGGACTTGAGCGTGAAATGAGATCACTTGACAAATCAGCGTGTAATGGATGACAAATAGAATAAATGAAAGCGCTGACCATGGCAGGACGCATACATCGCGCCTGCACAATCTCGGTGACCGGCACTAGCCTTGTTCTTTCGGTGTGCTGCACGAGGTACGCATCGAGCACACGGGCTGACCACATGGCTATGAAAATAAGGCGCGCGGCACGGCATCAAAAGTTGGGCGGGCGGTAAACCCGCAAGACAGTCGGAATAAATTGCAGCAATCACAATTAATTACTGAAGTATACACGGATTCCTGGCTAAGGATAAAAGAGACAAGGAAGGAAGACGATGGGATCGTCTTGAGAGTATGTGTGAGCGATGAGGCCGAGCCCTCATCTACATACGCGAGCGGTTCTCACGCTCCGCCTGCTTGATGCGCTCTTCGAGCGTCTTGGACTTATAAGCCTGCGAGGCAGTCAGGTGCTCGCGGTCAGTCGGCCTAGCGTTGTCAGAGTAGCGCATGCCATCAGCCACGGAACCCGTGTACGACGAGGTCGTGCGCTGCAATTCGTTACCACGGCTAGTCTCCGTACGGTTCAGAGACTTGTCGTTACCACCACCGAGAGAAGAAAAGCAGGATCCCTGTGACGAGTTAGCATTCGATCACGGCAAATGGCATGACCACGTACCATGTTTGTTTCTGGGAAAAAAGGCAATCGAAGTCGACCATCTTACCCAACTCGCTCGACCCTAGCCCACCCGAAACGGTCACGTGAATGCGGCATTTTCGGAAGGCCTACGAAGCGCGTGGTACGTTCTCGTGCCCTGTCGAGGCGATCGTGCTACTCCACATAATCCCTGAAAAAAGGAGCAGCTCCTGGATTGCACGCCGTTTTACCATGTCGAATCGAACGGCCGATCAACTTCTTAAGTGGGGTATTGAGCATGCACCTGTTCATGAAGACGGAACCTCATCTGTGGCGCATGTCGCCGCCGACGTAGCCGCAGGCCGGCGCCCTGACCTGACAGACCCAGGATTGTACGATGCTATCATGGGTAAGAGCGAAGCTCAGATGATGCAGGAAGAGCTGGACGTCGCCATTAATCCCGCTAGGACTGAGGAAGACCGATGTATCGCTTTGGATAACTTTGAAATGCTGATTGAGCAAGTTGATAATGCAAATAACATGGAGTCTTTACGCATGTGGCCGGCCGTGTTGGCATTGATGAATCCTGAGCATACGACTCCCCCGATCCAGGTAGGAGCCGCGTGGATCGTTGGAACGGCCGTGCAGAACAATGACAAGGCGCAAGCTGCAGCATTTTCGCATGGTGCCCTGCCATGTATTCTAGCTCTATTGCAGGATTTGTCTCAAGAGTCCGTGTGCAACAAAGCGGTATATGCGCTTAGTGCAATGCTAAAGCATTATCCGGCAGCTGTACACCAGTTTACTGAGCTTGATGGTTGGACTGTGCTGCGTTCGCTTCTTGGGATCAACAGTTTGGCCGTGCGTCGCAAGGTGACATTTCTTCTGATTCAGCTACTCCATCAGGCGAATGATGCCCTGGACACGCCGGTTTCGGGACCTGTGGCTCCTAAGGCACCCATCGCATGTGTGCACCCCCCTGCGGACGAGGGACCAGCGACGATGCAGCATGCAACGACGTATCCGCCCGTGGCCCAGCTTCTTGTGGATCACGGCATCATTGGGGCGCTTGTCGACTCCGTTGTGCCGAGCGAGGACATGGAAGTCGATGCGCCCACATCCTTGAGTTTGTGCTCCGGTACACATGTGCGTGACGATGACGACTACCTCGAAAAGGTTGTGCAGGTGCTGGAGGCACTCGTATCGCACGAGCCCTGCCCATCGTCATTGCCAAAGGAGCGATTGCAGCAGCTTGCACAGTACCTTTTGGCCGCGGATGGGCAGCAGCCTCGTATCGCTGCGCTTGACGTAAACATGCAGGCTCTCACGGCATACCTAGGCCGCTGATGACGCCTCCATCGATACACTCGTCTCGTCCACCGAGGGGGCCAATGCCTCGGGCAGACCTTGCGCTGCGCGTGCATCCAGAGCTATGCCCAGCAGTTCAGTGCCAACAGGATCACGCGGATCAATTCCCAGGCCTTCGTGGTACCATCCGACGGCACCAGCTAGGTCGCCTTGGCGGTGTGCACACATGCCGAGCGCGATATAGGCAGGTGCACAAGCGGCATCGAGCTCAATGACGCGCAGGAAACATTCGCGTGCATCGTCGTCACGATGCAGGCGACGATACGCCATACCGAGGTTAAGGTGCACAGCTGACCATGCTGAGGCAGGGTGCTGTGTCTCGGACGCAGTCTGGATGGCCTGCTGAAACAGGTGCATGGCCTCCGTGACCTGTCCGCTTAGGAACAGCGCGACGCCACGCTCGTTGGCGCACAGTGGGTCGCTCGCAAGCTCCTCGGCAGCGCTTTCCAAAAAGAGCAGTGCCAGACTGCGATTGCCCTGCACCAGCTGTTCCATGCCAATAAACAGGCGCGGGAGGCCTGCCTGCGGAAACTTGCGCGCGGCGGTGGAGTATGCTGTGATGGCCTGGTCTGACTCGCCTTCGAGGGCAAAACTGTGCCCAAATGCAATCCACGATGGTACGAATCGAGGGTCTAGCAAGGACGCCTTGCTGAAGTAGCGGCGCGCGTCACTCCAGCGATGCGCAGCGGCGTACCATATACCGACAGCGTACCATGCCTCGCAGCTATCAGGGTGCGCCTCGGTCAGCTTGTGAGCCAGAAGGAACAACGACGGTCGTAGTCGTGGCAGATAGTACATGCAACCCAGATGAATCGGCAATGCGAGGAAAAAACCCGCATCGAGGGACAGGATATGCTGCGTCACCGTAAATGCGTCCTCGAACCGCATCGCCTGCCACAGCTGCTCGGCAAAGCTGTACAGCACCGGCGGGTGTGAGCGCATGCCCTCGTGCGCATTCACGATACTTTGCCGCGCGTGTGCAGCATGCAGTGCGTGTGGTACCATGCGCTGCGACAACTGCGTCGTGTACATGAGGCGCACCCACTCCATATCTGCCTGTGCATGGTCTTCCGCGCCAGCCTGAGCAGCGTACTCGAGCGTCTGCACGAACGACCATTGCTCCTCTTCGCCCAGCAAACTTCCATGCACCAGCGCCACAAAACTCTCGTAGTTCTTCACGTCCAGCGCTAACGCTAACATAAATGCCTCTTTGGCCTTGGCTGGCTCATCAAGCCGCAAATAGATCTGACCGCGCAAATGGCATACACTCGAGCCCAGCTTGAGTCCACCGTCGAGCGCAGGCGTCTTGGCCGACATGGCGTGACCCGTCCATCGCGTATGATCTTCTCCCGTCAGTGCAAGCGCCTCGTGAAATTGCCCCATACGCACCTGGCACTGTGCAGCCAGGTAGCGACAGGGTGCGCTCCAATTCACGAGACACGGTCCAGGTCGCTCAGATGCGTCGGAACGCACCACGAGACGCGAAAATTCGTCGTCCATCGGTATAGGCGCCTCTTGCGATACTTGGAAGGGGTCACTGGGGGACGGCGATCGTTTTCTGCGGCGAGCCGACGTGACTCGTGTGCGGGCGGCACTTTTCGGAGCATCGTTTGTGGGTGCTACACTAGCATATGTGTCAGCATGGCGCCGGCGCTCCTGTAGCTGTGTAGGCAAAACACTCGAGGCACGCGTGGCGGCCAGCGCTGCGTGCAGCGCATCACCTCGCGTGCCCACGGGCGTCTCGCCATGGGAATCAGACGGAAGGGGCACAGCACCGCATCGGAGCGGCGTCGTGAGAAGCTGTTCGGCGCGTTCATATTGGTGCGTAAGAAAGTAGGCCTGCGCTAGCCAGTAGGCATCGTTGTAGGCGGCTTCACTCGTTTCCAACGCCACTACTTGCTGGCCCCAGAAGATGGCTGTCCCATACATGTGCTGCTTCATGGCATCGTGCATCCACCGTCGCAGGCGCATTGGGAGGGTCGGCGTTGGATCAGATGCGGGGACCTTCGGTGGATCTTGGTCGTGTACCACGACGCTGACATTCGACTCGTCCGATGAGACAGAGCGCTCACCATGTAAGGGCGCATGCGTAGGGCAGGTCGTCCATGGCGCGTCACTCCGCGACACTTTTCGTGCGCGCTCCTTTCCAAGCAATGGCGGCGGCATGCGCGCCGCGTCCTCGTCAAGGACGGGTGTGTGTACGCTTTGCGTCGATGGTATACGCGTGCTGGGAAGCGACGGCACAAGGTCCAAAAGACCACTGTTGCTCGCCTCATCGTCTTCCATTCGAGCGACATTGATGCTGCCGTCAGCGTTGACCAGCGTAGGCAGCTTGATCGGCCGCCTTGCGTCAGGCGCGTTCCGTCGCGCTGACGATCGACGTGGCGGCATGGCCCAACGCGATGGGAAAAATAGGCCCATTTCACGGATCGACACCGACGCGTATACCTCCACATGCAGCTCGATGCGAGCGACATGTAGTTTTCCAGCCGCGCTACGGGTGGGATGTGCGCGTTTGCCTGCATGGCTCTCCACAATTCACGCCGCTAGCACAAAAGCCGACGTCTAGCTGCAAGCTATGATACCTGCATGGATACAATCCCATTCTTTTTATATCCTGTAACATTCTGCTAGTTCGCAAGCATGAGCGCATGATCTACCTCGCCCAATAAGAGACTTGCAGCGCAGTGATCCTCTTAGCGGGTGCGCCACGGGCTCCACGACACTGTCGAGTCACACACCAAATCCTCTCGCTCGGTGGCAGAAGTTATTCACCTAGAATAGTATGGACATCTCTTGTAGTGGCGCGCTACCGTGCCTACTATAGCATACAAGTCTCCACGATAACTGAATGGACTTGCACACGCGCCCAAGACCTGCTCTCACGCCAGGCAGGGGCCGGTCATGTGGAGGTGCCATAGACTTTTTCGCACTTCACCTCATGGCACCAACGCGTGCGGCGACGCGTGCCAAAACACCAGCATGGGCATGCTTGAGTGAGCCGAGAGCAAACGGAAACCAAGTGCACGCTGCGCGTCCTCTTGGACGCCTACACGCACCATCATATCATCGGCCCTACCTTCTTGACCAACCCGACACGGCACAGCATTTATTGGCCTGGTTTGATCACAAACAGCACGATCGAGACATGCCGTGGCGTCAGGCATGGATCGAACCAGATGTGCCACATAGCTCTAAGCGACCACGCTTAGATGCAGAGGCCCCTCTCACACGGGAAGAGCGCATTCAGCGAAGGGCGTATGAAGTATGGATCTCGGAAATTATGCTGCAGCAAACGCGCGTCGAAACTGTGCGCGAGTATTGGAAGGCATGGATGGAAAAATGGCCGACGCTCGAGGCCTTGGCGAATGCGTCTGTTGACGACGTTCTTGCTGCCTGGCGAGGTCTGGGATACTACGGCCGCGCGCGTCGTATTCACGAGGCTGCTCAAAAAGTCATGACTGATCCGCACTTGCGTGGCCAATTGCCTGCCAACGCACAAGAGCTGATGGAGCACATACCAGGCGTAGGACCGTACACAGCTGGCGCCATTTCATCCATCGTATTTGGCCACGCTGTGCCCATTCTCGACGGAAACGTCGCACGCGTCCTATGTCGTCAGACGGGCCTGTACAGTGATCCACGCGCGAAAAGTACTAATGACCTGCTCTGGCACATGGCGCGCATGCTGGTGGAGAGCGTGGCACCACACGAGCGCAGCGACGTACCAGGGCGCTGGAATCAGGGACTCATGGAGCTAGGAAGCACACTTTGCACACCAACACGACCTGGCTGCGGCACGTGTCCCATCAAGGCAACATGCATCACGTATGCGGAAGGTCGTATGTATGAGGGAGACTTGTCACAAAGCGAAGAGAAAGACATGGAGGACTTGTGCACTTGGTGCGCTCCCATTCCCGATCCAGCCGATGACCCAACAGACGTTGAAACAGCGTTACCTAAGAAAAAGACATCACTCCAGCAAATGACCCTCATGGGCAAAAAAGCTGCTGCTCCCAAAAAGAGCCAGGGACCCGATCTGCGCACCAAGTATATCCAGCTTTTCCCCATGCGCCTCACTAAGCAACCGCCACGCAATGAAACGCGCCTGGTTTGCATTATCCGCGCAACGACATTCAACGGTATGGACTTACCTGAACCGCTATACATGATCTCACAGCGACCTGACCAGGGCCTGCTCGCCAAACTATGGGAGTTCCCCACTGCTATGCTGCCTATACCATACGATGAGGAGCTCGACGATTCGACATGCATGGATCGCACGCATGACTTTGTAGCGTCACTTCGTCCGCCTCCACCCATGAGAACCTCCGCCGACCAAGGTCCTGCCGCGGGAAACGCGCCCGTCATCCTGCGCCCCACCAACGTTCGTCGATTGGGACGCGTGCGACACGAATTTAGCCATTTACACTGGCATATGCACGTGGTATTGGTTGAGGTGGATGCTTTTTCGCCGCGCGAATCGAATTGGCGCGACAAGACGTTGGCGGCGTCTCCTTCCTCATACGTGCAACCTATCGACTGGGCATTGGCCGACGGTGTTGAGGCTGCATCTATGGGCACGGGTTTACAACGCTGTTGGTCTTTGCTTACGCGCAGTGTGTAATTGTTTTGCGGCACAGCCTCCAATTACATAAGCACACATACATACCACGAGTACATATCTGACATATCTCATCATGCGCGATGCACGTTACGACATGCATTTCTCATGCCGCGAAATGCATGAGTCTATTGGGGAATATTTTCAACTCTTGGTTGGCCGCATTTCTACCAAGGTTGGCGAATTCTTTGGAAAGGCCGAAGAGGTCTTTTGCCGCCAGTAGGGGACTCGAATTCCGCCTTGAGATTCAGGGCTAAATAAAAGGACCAACGGCCACTCGGGATCCTATCTTACCACTCCCCATAAGCACCTCGCTTCGCTTGCCCAAGCATCCCATCACCTTATCCATTTCGCGACTGGTCGTGATTGAATTAAAACCCACTTTTGACGCAAATCTTTCAACAGCCAAATGAAGTTCTCTTCTATTATTGCTCTTGCTGCCCTCTTTGTTGCCGGCTCTGCAACCGTGTCGGCAAACCATGTTGAGCGCGCTCATCAGCTCAAAGCCCGTGTGCACAAGGAAAACGGCATTGAGAAGCGCGGTCAAGGAAAGATGACATGGTACGCTGGCGGTATGCTTAACGCTCCCGCCTGTGGTGGTGATGCCCCGTCGGATGATGACTTTATCGTGGCCGTCGCTGAAAACGGTGGCTACGGCTCGTGCAACCAAAAAGTTCGTCTCCACTACCAAGGACAAACCGTCGAAGCAACGATCCGTGACTTTTGCGATGGTTGCGGGTTTGGTCACTTTGATGCCACGAAGGGCCTGTTTTCTAAGTTTGCAGGTCTTGAGAAAGGTGTTCTTACTGGTGTCGATTACCAGCTTCTCTAAGCTAGCAAATGTCATTTCACGGGTATTAAGAGCTACGGATCAATAAGTTTGTGTCAATACTGGGATTCTGTGTAACGGTTTGGTGATGTCTCAATACGATGTAAATGCGCGATTTTCCATATCGCTCTGCGATGCGATGAAGCGAAGTTACCTCTTTTTGCATTCCTTTTCTGATTCATTTTCATTATTTTGTTTTGGTTGACAGTGGCACCTCTTGAAGCCAGTCTCGCTAATGGAACTGTGCATGTCTTTGGGCCACTTGTCCTTTATACGGACTTTTGCTCGTCTTGTTACGCTTCGTTTCCGTTGTTGTCATAGCCGCTGGTCGGCTATGACTCTCTTTGTAGCGAAAAACTTCATTTTTTCTTGACATACGATTTCATGGCTGGGTATATAGGAACAGCGATGGGTCATAAAAAGCGTGAGCGCATCGCGGAGGGCCGCGCAGAGTTGGATTGAATAGCATGCCAATACTGCGACCCAAACTGTTGAATGAAGTCCAGGGTATCAGCCCCGCGGTCAGCTAGGTGGCCGAGAGATAAAGGTGTCCATGTAGAACTCAGACTAGAAGCAAGAGAGCCAGGCAAGCTGCTGATAGATGAAGCGGATGACAATGGGGCTTTATAAGCTTGACGTACGGCTTGCGCGGCAGTCACAATCTGGCCAAGATTCGTTTCAAGGACAAGTCCTCCTTGCACGATCTGATCAACGATAGCATGCACTTCTTCGAAATGGAAGATCAAATCGAGTTCGCACACATTTTCAAAGGATTCGTCCAACGCCTCAACTAGAACCTGGATCAAATCTAAAATACCCAGCTCACTCTCGCTCTGGTCGACGACGAGTACAAAGTATAACGTGGCATAATGGCGATAGATCACGCGAAGCTCGTCATCGGGTCGCCATCGACGTGTTGCGTGATGAAGTTGAAGCTTCTCGGTCGATAGATCATCTTCATACTCTAACCATGGATCAAAGTCACCACTGATGTCTTCCTGATTATCAGGTTTCAGAGAACAGGTTGTCTTGAGCCTAGACCATGCGTCCCCGGTGGTGGGTGGCAGGAATGGCGTGAGTTCAGGTGCATCCAGAAAATTGCATACGGCATTCTCGTCACGACGACTCACAATTTGGAAAATGAGCTGGATCAGCGTTTGCTGTCGGTCCGTCGGTAGATGCGAATAAAACTTTGTCAATCTTGGTCGACCATAGTTGTTGAATATGAGCACCGCACGGATGGTCATGTTCGATCTACGGTCTCGCAGGTCGTGAATCTCCACTATTTCCAATCTAGAAGCGCTGCCAGTTGGATTGGCGGCTCAGCACGATGACCTAAGCATACTTGACAGAATCACTCTACCTATACAAACTGGCTTAATAGTAGTACAATCGTTCGCGTATGTCTTCCAAGAGCCAATCGAGAGCTCCATTGACATTTTCTCCAGTATAGGCACTTGTAGGCTGTATTCTCCAAGCATGTGTCTGAATATCATCTAGTTTCAATAGCTGGCAGCATGTCAATCGCGATGCCGTTTCGTTGCGCTTACCTTGCGGATGTCATCTGATGCAAGTGCTCCTGGTACGTCTTGTTTATTGGCAAGGATCAATATACTTGCACTAGCTAGGCGCTGAGGCTAATAAGTTGCTAGCCACGTACCTCTTCGCCAAGCAAATTCCATAATTCCATTCGGCAATCATGCATACGAGTGACGTCTCCGCTGTCCACAACCCAAACAACGCCATCTGTCTTTTCAAAATAGTTTCGCCAATAAGGCCGAAGCGTTCGCTGCCCGCCAACATCCCCTTGGATGGTGTAAGCACATGAACGCGTGCTGTGGTGAAAACATACATATATTTAATGTGAATCTTAATACGCGTAAGTTCAAGTTTCAGGCCACGTACGAATGTCGCACTAATGTGCGTATGGAAAACCCGAATGTTGGACTAATGGTATCCAATGGTTCTCCCAGCAGTTGTTTTAGCGTGGTTGTTTTCCCTGCATTATCCAATCCCAGGAACAGGATGCGCAATTCTCGATCCTTGTCTATGCTGCATGAGCCAGACAATATGACATACACTTGTTCTTCTGTAAAATGCTCAGCAGCCCCATGTGCGAGACGCGCCAACTAAATGAGGGATGAAATTATAGTGTGGAGGTGAGTATCACGTCGTTTCTCCACATTTCATCCGGTGTGTGGCCGGCGTCTCCGGACATGTGACCCCACGCCGAAATTGTAGCCAATAACATAGCCCCTTTAATATCGGCTCGGCAACCATTTGAATCGAGTCTCGTAATCTGGGCTCGATGCTGCTTTCCTACATCACTCTCATGACGAAAGAACTGAAGCGTTTTTCGCGCGAAGAAATCGCCAAGGTATGTGCACAGACTTGTACATGTAGCCTAACAGAAATAGCACAACAAGCCCAACGATCTCTGGATCATCATTGACTCATACGTGTATGATCTGAGTGAATTTATTGATGTGCACCCTGGTGGTCAGGCAGTGCTTCTGATGGGTGACGTGGCTGGGCAGGATGCAACAGAGTCATTTTTTGGTCTTCACTCAATCGAGGTGCTGATGCGTCAAGGTGTGAAGAACCTCATTATTGGTACGGTGGAAGGTGAGGAGCCAAAAGTGCATGTACGTATCAGCAAAAGCTGGACACATATCTAACATATACAGTATCCACAGCCCGGCGACCTCTCCAAGGTGCCGTATGCGGAGCCTGCTTGGCTTGTAGAAGACTTCCACACGCCTTATTACTCCGACTCGCACCGCCGCCTTCAGCGTGAGATGCGTGTCTTCACGGAAAAATATGTGCTGCCTGTGGCCGAAAAGTGTGAGGTCAGCGGTGAGCGCCCAGATGTTGAGCTCGTGAAACTTATGGGTGCTAACGGTTTGAATGCTATGCGCTTGGGTCCGGGAAAGCATCTTGCTGGCCGCAAGCTGTTTGCTGACATCAAGCCTGAGGAATTTGACTACTTCCATGAGCTGATTATCACGCAAGAACTTTCCCGTTGCGGTACCCGTGGCTTTATGGATGCTCTCCAGGGTGGTATGGTCATCGGTCTTCCACCTGTGATCAACTTTGGCTCTGATGAAATGAAGAGGGAGATTGTCGAGCCTGTGTTTAGGGGTGAAAAATTCATCTCTCTAGCTATTACCGAGGCGTTTGCCGGTAGCGACGTCATGGGCCTGCGCACGTATGCCAAGAAGACCGAGGATGGTCAGCATTACATCGTGAATGGCACGAAGAAGTGGATTACCAATGGTAACTTCGCCGACTATTTCACGACTGCCTGTCGTACAGACGAGGGCTTTGCCGTCATTCTGATTCCCCGCGCTCTGGGCGTAGAAACTCGTCTGATCCACACATCGTACTCGCCTTCAGCAGGCACGGCCTTTGTTATGTTCAATAATATCAAGGTGCCGGCCAAGAACGTGATTGGTCAGGATGGTATGGGTATTCCGATCGTCCTGTCCAACTTTAACCACGAGCGTTGGGTAATGTGCTGTGGTACGATTCGTGGTGCTCGAGGTATTTGCGAGATTCTTATGAAATGGATCCATCAGCGCAAAGTGTTCGGCCGCCCTCTCACGTCACAGGCCGTGGTGCGCCAGAAACTCGCCTTCCTCATCGCCCAAGTTGAAGCTGGCCAAGCTTTCCTGGAGCATATTACACTACAGATGAACAAGATGTCGTACAAGCAGCAATCCAAGTTCTTGGCTGGTCCTATTGCTTTGCTCAAGGCTTGGTCGACACGAATCAGCCACGAGGTGGCTGATAATGCTGTCCAGATCATGGGTGGCCGTGGTCTCACGCGCTCGGGCATGGGCCGCAAGATTGAGAACTATAACCGCAATTACAAGTACGATGCCGTGCTAGGTGGTACTGAGGAAGTCCTTGCTGATCTTGGTATTCGCCAGTCATTCCGCTTCTTCCCTCATGACCACAAGCTATGAATTTGTGTAGTTAAATCCATACTCACTTGTATTCAGCTATGTAGATTTTAGCGACTATGAAATGTGCCACTCAACAGGACTGACGTAATTTTGCAGTCCACCCGATTATTTTTATCACGCCTGCCACACTTTTGTCAACATGGGGCGCCTAACGCGCGGGAAGGCCACCAAGTCGCAGGTGCGCCCAGGCAAAACTGTCTCTGCGTCTTCTCAATTATCGCGTTCTTCGAAACGCAAGCATATATCCAAGGCGCACGATGACGAGGCGCGCTCCGAACTCGACGCTGCGCTGCACACAATGCGATCCCAGCCTCAGGACACGAAAGGACTTCTTCATTCCCTACTTCGGCCACGTCCACGTTCTAAGCAGCGACATACTCAGCTATCCAAGGCTCTAGAAGATTTTCAAAACTTATCGACCTAACGCTATGGCTTTGGTTGCGGCACGTAAGCTGGAGGTATATTATGAATGTATGAACCCCGCCGATCAGTGTGCTCATGTCCACAAGCTTTTCTGCCAGCTTTCGGTACTCGAACAAGACATTCTTGCGTTCATCCACCGACAAGCCTATGTCCGGCGCTTATGTTTTTCGTTCATGACGTGCAGAAGATGAAATATCATTAGACGATCCATGAATGGCAAAAATCCGAGGGCATGTCTGGTGCTACCAGATGCAATAAACAAATCCTCTGCCTTAGGACGAAAATGTATTCCGTTTTACGAAACGAATGACAATGTTATCCTATGCGTACAAGGTGCTCTTCTGCATTTCTCTGGTCCATTTAATTGCACGTCGGAGAACATGGTGGATGTTTCTCGGATCATTCTGCCCTATATGCATGTGTTAACATAAGGATATATTGGCGTGGTATAATTTTCTCGAAACAGGCATTTTTCCTTTCATTGCATCAATGGCACACTTTAAGATTTCGTCAGCGGCGGCTCCTATGTGTGCGTGCCTGACTCCATGTTGAACGTGACTGGTGATCCTTAAAAAGTCACCTCGGGATGACGTTTGAATGTAAAAATGCTATATGCTGAAGTCTTAAGAATAGGGACGAAAATCCCACATTCTACTGCTCGACGAACGATGGCATCTAGCATGCAGCTGACACAAGGATGCGTTTGGCGTACAATGACCGTTCTTTGCCTCGATCGCGACACAAG